>Ga0153957_100257_pt1 | contig 30995 bp, 31 predicted proteins | sample TSFL041MetaG_FD_104745 | JGI IMG/M metagenome (GOLD analysis project Ga0153957, IMG submission 104745) | Attine ant fungus gardens microbial communities from Florida, USA - TSFL041 MetaG | ecosystem: Host-associated > Fungi > Mycelium > Unclassified | place: USA: Florida, Wekiwa Springs... | reverse complement strand
ATAACTTAACCATATAAGGGGCTGTCCTTGTTGTATTCAAGGATTGATGTGTATCTATGGGTAATAGATCAGTGTCATGCCAAACCTTGAGGTCCTTGTATCTCCACAGGATCTTATCGCCCTTAGGTCTGTTTATGGTCGTTAGAAGCGTATTGAAGAGAGCTTCCATGTGCACGTGGAAGTGAACGTCCGCGTTCAGCGGTTCCCGAGATATCTGCCGATCAGTGTTCAGCACTGATTAACTGATATCTCGATGAGTACTGATTGCTTTGACACGTTTTGGGCATCGTTTGAAAGGTCTTCATGAGGGCTTTCCGACGCATCTTAGACCGTGGGAATCGTGCAAGTATCCATGGAGTTATGGCCGAATGAAGTTTGTGACAAGTCCTCTCATGGACTGCCTAACCTCCCGGAAAAAAATTCCTTTCTATTCAGCAAAAAGAAGGAATGTGACCTTCTACTCGAGTCATGGCAGAAATCATTCAAAGATAGCCGAAAGAAAGGACAATTATTCCTTGACTTTGAAGAAGACAATGAAAGGGTCATCAAACTGACATATGCCAAGGGAGGTTTGTGGTTGCCGCATATAGGAGTATCAAACTCTGTATGCGCGAGATTCACTTGTATGATGACTGGGCATGCACCCATAGGAGAGTACCGACAAAGATTTTTCCCTAATTCACTGACTCAATGTCCGTGTGGCAAAGCTGATGTCCAAACAAGAGAACACATTTTCATGCAATGCAAACTGTATGACACTGCGTTACGCCCTAGAAACATACACATCTTCAGCTTTGTTGAGTTTGTCATCGGCAATCCAACATCTTTCTGTTTCGACAATGGTTGAAAAACTGGCTTTGATCCTTTTCTGCCTTGCTTATGTCTATATGTCTCTTCTTTTCTTTTCTTCTGTTCTTTCTTCTTCTGTTTCTTTTCTCTGTTCTATCCTTATAGTTACTCATTTCATTGTTAGCCTATCTAAGTAGATACTTTGTGTCTACCACGGTCTGCCTACATGCCCCGTGTAATAAATTGATGATTTAAAAAAAAAAAAGAAAAAAAAAAGAATCATAATAGAAAGGAAATATATAGAAAAAGGAAGAGTAAATACAAGTAATGTTAATCTACAAACTAGAGAACTACAATATAACTACTCAGTATATATACTAAGTTCAAAAAAGAAGATATATATAGAATATAGACTATAATGTAATTTTATAGGAGATTAGGAAACTAGAAATTCTACTATGAAAGGAGAATAATAATTAATTAATTAAAAGAAAAAGAATTAAAAAGAAAATAAATACTAAAATCATATACATAATAAAAAACAAAACTGTTTAAATAAGTTAAATATCTTGTATGATTTATTGTGCATGAAATAAAGAAGCTGACATAATCATAGATTAGGAGTGGGTACCAAGTCATGTGACCTCTCTAACAAAAAAGATTTAAAGTCAATACCTACACTAGTTCAAGAGATATTTGCATTTTATTGAACACATTTGAACAGTTTTGTCTCTTACTATATGTACCATGAGGTAGGAATGAGAAGGGGACATGGCAGGTATAATGCCTGCTGAGTCAAGAACATGCCCCTGTAATGAGGTGCTGACTGAGCTACCATACAAGTAAGGAAGTGAAGAGAAGTAGTCTATGTGTTAGAGTCATGGAGAATACCTAGATGAAATGAGGTCAAATGTGTACAAACGAAAATTGTGTAAAATATTAATGGGAACTCTGATTGTCAACTCTGATAAAGAGTGCTTGAGGTTAGGGTCTTTTATCCACTACATAAAGATCATTCCAAGAGTGTACTCTATCCATACTTATCCTAAGAACAAAGTATGTTCATTTTGTGTTACACTTTCTCCCTGACTCCAAGGTAAAGGTAAAATCAAGGGTAGACACTACTGATGACATACTCTACCCTGGGTGTGGGTCAAGATAGAGACAACTGAATATTATATTACATTAAATATGTATTAGATTGGGACTTGGTACAAGTATAAAAACCCAAATTCAATGTCAATATCCTAGCTATAGCCCATGCAGGCCATCCAGAACTTGACTCCCAAGTCCAAGATTTACCTCTGCCTCTGGGCTCATGAAGTCCATGCAGGGAACGTGCAAGTGAAAAAGCTTGCTCTCTCCCTGAGAACCGTCGATGCTGGAGAAATTGTTCTTTCATATACAAACCAGATTGTTTCGCGCCGCACCACCAACATGGTAAGTATCCATATTTCTGAAAGCAGAAGAGAGAATAAAATCAAGACGGTAAAGAGACTATAGCACTGGATCTATTCTTAAAGGGATAAAAAGCCAAGAATTTGAAATGGAAAGGCCGAACTCCTTGAAACACAATGGTTATGAAGCCAAAAAGAGCAGCCGAAAAATAACAGAATGTAAGCTTAAGATACCACTCACAACAAACAGAAAAAGGCACCAAAAAAACTTTCACCACCTGCCCGCCTGCCTACCGCAGCATCGCTATATTCTTCTCCCCCATAGCCTTCGCGCAGCTGTGCGCATGCCCGAAATCCACGCTCCCAGTAACATCATCCACACACACCTCAATATTTATAACCCAAGTTTCCTTCATCACCTGTTCAATTGTCGACCTCTTGCTCGGATCGGGTTCTAACATCTTCCTCAACACAGGTCTACACTGTTTCGGATTTAAATTATTGATGGTAGAGGGGCACGAAGCTATATACGCAGTAGGGGATGAACAAGCGGAGATGTAGGCTGCGAAAAGGGAATCAGAAGGTTGAGCGGATCGCCAAGGAAGTTCAGAGAAGTGAAGGCAATAATAGACTATTCCACATGCCCAGACGTCGACTAGACGTGCGTCGTAGGCTGCGAAAGGGAGGAGAGCATGAGAGGAAAGAGTGAGAGATAGAAGGATGGAGACTTACGTTTGCTTAGAAATTGTTCAGGAGCGATGTAGGGTTCACTACCGCATAATCCTGATGACATGTGTACAGTTGCCTCCCACGGTAACCTATACACTGTGGAAGCACCATAATCACCAATCTAGTCCATACGCATGTTTGCAAGAGACCGAGAAGACTGTCAATGCAAAAAAGCGGGAAACTTGCAGTCAGTCGAGATACACACCTTGAGATTTCCCTTTGAATTAAAAAAGAGGTTTTCAGGTTTGATGTCGCGATGAGCTACACCCTGAGAATGAAGATAGGACACGCCGCTAAGCAGCTGTTTGAAACAACATTCGACCTCGCTGGGGCTCATACCGCTAAAAGACAAGAATCAACTGATCTATTGACAACTCGTGCAACCGCAGACGAAGGAGGACGACCTTGCTGCAGCCTGATGAGAATGAGCTCACCCTTTCTTGATGGCAGCATATAAATCCCCACCAGGACAAAACTCCATGACCTCGCACCAATTGAGATTCTCGTCCTGGACGAGGTCGACGGTCTCTACGACGTTGGGATGATGAAGTGTCGAGGAGATGCAGAATTCGGCGGTGAGTTTTTTGACGTATTCTTTCTCCGATTCGTTTTTTCGACGTTTGCGGAACTTCTGCAAGGGTCATGAGCCACAAAGGGCCAAGGAGATATGACAATGATGGCGCACCTTGACGGCATAGAGCTTCTCCTCGCTGCGATCCCACTTGTGAGCTAATCTGACGACACTTGTTGCACCTTTGCCGATGGCCACTCTTTGGCATATACCGTACTTTTGTGAGAGGCTGACGGCACTGTCACCGGCAGTGCTCCTTGGCCTGATGTCGCCGGCCTCCGAGTCTGAGCGCCTGGAGGAGGAAGAGCCCTTGCGGCTGACCTTGGGCCCGGCACCCAGGAGGTCCTTGAGATTGAACTTGTTGCCGTCGGTGTTTATGGAGGCCGGTTTGCTGCGGAGTGCAGGGGGCACTGGGGAGAAGGCGGGTGGTGGGCTGAGACCTGGTTTGGGATTTCTTGGTTTATCCTTGGCTCTGGTGAGGAAGCCGGAGACGCCGGCGGAGATGCTTGGGGCTCTGCTCGCTGGGCGGCTTGGATACTGGGAGTGTGTAGGAGATGGGGAGGAGGAGGATGGGGGAGATGGAGGGCGGCTGTGGTCCATGGTGGGCTGGGACAAGAGGCGTCAGACCCTGTGCGGCGTATATATATAGCTTTGCCAACACGTGCTCCTCGTCGTCTCCTCCGCCGCCCTCACTGTCTCCAGCACTCCCAGCCCGCCCACCACTCAATGGCGAAAATCCCGCTGAAAGGCCCGGCTGCCATTCTAATTATACATCCTCCTGTTGCTCGCCACTGGCCGTCTCGGCCCCAGAGACTCTGCACAGGAGGCCCATATGTGTGGCTTGGACAGGGTATCTGCAGATTATCCCAGGTAGTATTTCAGCAGACTCGTACCCCTTCTGTCCTCTACCCGTGTTCCGGAGTTTATCCGATGCCTGATCAGCGGAGTTTCAGCAACTGTACAGTTTATTCGGGTGGCTGAGTTACGTCATCCCTGCTAAGCGCACACCATCATCCAAGGTGTGATCAACTGACAGCTTTCTTTCAGATCTCAAGTCAATGGGTCAGCAATTTCTGTGCCTCTGCCTACTACACTAACACACCCCACAGTCAATCTCCGTTCTCAAAAGCGCCTCGCCGCCAGCATCGCCGGCGTTGGCAAGCGCAAAATCTGGCTTGACCCCGCCGAACAGGCTGAGATCGGCAATGCCAACTCACGCAAACATGTCAGCAAGCTCATCAAGGATGGTCATGTCATTGTCAAGCCTACTGTCGTTCACTCCCGTGCCCGCACAAAAGAACTCCTTGCTGCCAAGAGAAAAGGCAGGCACACCGGTACCGGTAAGAGAAAGGGTACTGCCGAGGCTCGTATGCCTACCAAGGTCCAATGGATGAGAAGGCAGAGGGTGCTTCGAAGACTACTGAGGAAGTACAGAGATGCTGGTAAGATTGATAAGCACCTGTGAGCACAATCCTTCCCAAATTTCTCTTGAAGAGTTTCACGTCCACATCTAGTTATCATACTCTCTACCAAAAGTCCAAGGGTAATGTCTACAAGAACAAACGTGTATTGATGGAGTTCATTCACAAGGCCAAGGCCGAGAAGAACCGCACCAAGGTCATTGCCGACCAGATGGAAGCTCGTCGCATCAAAAACAAGGTTCGTATGATCGTTCCCTTCCTCTCTCCTCACCCTTCTAAAAATTTTCCTCGACAGGCTATCCGCGAGCGTCGTGCCGCTCGTGTTGCAGAGAAACGTCAGGGGCTCATTGCCATCGAACACGAAGATGTTCAAGAGTAAAAGGTTTTCCGCCTCCCTGTCGTTCTATTATCTCTCCATCCTTCCATCGTCGCTTATGGCCATCCATATCATCCATATGTACAACTCGTATGCTCTCTGGGAAAGTTTATGCAATTATCTTGTCAGTCCAGCAGGCCGTCACGATACATTATGAGCATCATCAGATACATGTGCTAGGATGTTTGGCTGGGTAATAATCCCTCGCAGTATTTCCAAGCTTGGAAAACAATCGAATTATATTTGTAGAGTTGAACTGCGACGTTTTGAGTCTTGAATTGCTGTTGGGAAACATCATTCATGGTACACATGCTCCGTCATTCCAAATATAAAGATCTGGTCATGAGAGTTGTTGGCACATGAGGTATGTAGTGAATTTGCTTGTGTATTTTGAACGGCCAATTCTATGTTCATAGTTAGAGTTACATCTTTACTAGGTCTATCACTTGCATGAACGATTGGTTATTATTCCTTGTTTTATATGACTGGTTGCTGGGCCCCAATTCATCATCAGACCAAAACGCTAGGATCACCTGTCAGAAAGCTGGAAATGTTGAATACTTAATTCTACTATGACTGAAGTTATATCTAGAGACAGATCCTATGCAAAACAAGGGTTGGAGCACATGAGTTTTAGTCAAATGTCGAAAAACCAAATCAATGAGTCAAATGCATTAGGTGTGAAGAACTGAAAAGTTGAGCCTTGGGTGACAACTGGGGGGGAGGTGGTGAATTGTCTGCTAGATGATGGGGATCCTGGATGTGTACCAAGTCGACTTAACAACTTGGGCCTTAGTTTACTGTTACAGTAGTCACAATTTCAGGGAATGTATCATCTTGAAGAGGATAGAAAATGTATAGGTGTGTCTTATGTTACTTCTGTTAGGGAAACAACTTCCAACATCAGAAATGGTCCAATGCATGGGGCCTACCAGGGGTAGGGCATACCCCAGGGTAGTGACAAGGACAGGGGTAAGAATGGGATAAGGGTAGCTAAAGTCTATCCTTGGCTCAAAGGTAAAATGTAATCTATGCTCAGATGTCTCCTGATAGAGTAGATGGCTAAAGGAAAAGGAAAAGTACTTTGTCTCTGAAGCTCTGTATTCTTCATCAGACCACCTGGACATCTTTTAGTTTATGATTTTATATTTATTCACATAATCTGCACAACTTCACCTCCTACCAGAGGCAACAAGATACTTTCAGGGATATTAGCAGCGTGGGAATAAGTTGACTTGGACTTATTTTTCATCGTTACATGTTCCTTTGCAGTCTGGCATGATATTAGGTTGTCATGTACTCAGTGCAATGAAATTCGAAGACAGATACTATGTAGAACAAAGGCTGGAGCATATAGGTTCAAGAAAAATAAAGTTTCATTGGAAGAATAGAAAATAGTGGACCCTTTATATGGCGGATTAAGAATTTAGAGTAATAATGTTAAAATTATGACGATGTTTGACATTTACATAGGTGCTTGTAAATTATCACTCTTTGCAACTTTCTGTATCCATCTGTTGTCATACATGGCATGTTAAGAGTATCATCCGTGGGATCAATACCTTCAACTCAACTGAACCGACATTGACTAATTACAAATAATTGCGTGGTTGACTTTCCCGCTTGATTTGCTGTCAAGGACCACAACAAATGCCAGGAATATTTGAAACACAGCTCGACAGTGGAAGTCCTTTACGTGTCGTTATAACACCTTCTCAGTCATCGTTCTTTGCGGGCGAGCAGTTTTCAGTAACAATAACTTTCACCAATGTCCGTTCTCCAGAAGCAGGAACTTCTAAAAGTCATTCAGAGCGAGCGAATACTCAAACACGTACGCATAAACGTGGGGCACATTCTATATCGTCGGCACCGCTTGCTCAGCCGCCAACGTCCCCTGGGACCCCACGCACGCTTTCAAACTTCTCATCCCAAAAGTTGAATGGCTACAATGGTGGTGAACTTCCAAGGAGGAGGGGACTAATTGGAACTACGAAAATCGGGTACCAGGATGTGCGTCTGCTTCAGTTGATCGAGCAGCGAGGGAAAAAAATGCAGGCCAAATCCCTGTCGATATCGATCTCACCCCAAGAATTAGAAGAACAAGCTGGAGAGAGAGCACGAGCTGTTGCCCCCATTTCTGCGCCATCTTACCAACAGTCCTACTTTGATACAAGGCAATGTGAGTTCATCATTCTTGAACTAAAGCAGCTTCACAGAAGACTGTCTAGTACCTGCCTCATCACCTGTACCTTCACCTCTCTCACGTACCGACGCACTTGCTCTTTCCTCTCATCATCCACACGCTCGAAAAATATCAATTTTTGACGGTCAATTATCATTGGACGCACTCTCCCCGACTACATCACTTCCACCCCAGTCAACTACTCCAACTGGTCCCTCACTTTCGTTGACAACTATCTCTGAATCCTCTTCTCCTGAGCATGCATTACTAGTGTCCCTGAGTACACCACGCACGCCCTCACATCTTTCCTCAGCTTCTCATGTAATGCAGGCATACCCATCAGTCACTCCAATGACTACCACTCTGCCTTCTCGAGCCATGATGGATGTTCATAACCAACAATTCTCTCAGCAGGTGCATCTTGGTCTAGGACAACCTCAGAGTCAAATCTGGGTGCCGCAGCGAAATGCGTATTCTTCGACATATCCCTGGACAGGTAGCAAACAATCAAACAACGAACTGATATTATACTCATATGCACAGCTTGTTGGAACAGTTCTTATCACACCAGAAGAAACGGGTACGGCTGTTCCCACACAAGAGCAGAGGGCTAACATGGACAAGATTCGTCGAGCTTTGCTCCGAAGACGGGTTGCTATCGGTGGTGGTAGCATGGATATTTCACGATCCATGCATAACATCCCGAGCATGAATCTTAGCCTGATAGGCGGAAACAATTCTCATCACACGAAATATCCGCGAATACCAGGTTATCTTAGGCGGAAAGGTCATAGGCGATCTCTGAGCTTATCATCGAGCTTGATGTCGCTTTTGTCTCCAACCCTGGAAACAATGAGCGCACGTGCAACGACGACACCACCAAGTCACCTAAATGGCAAGGCAATAGCGGCAACAGACCGTACGCCTATCCATCCGACAGGCCCAGGAAATGGCGCTGGCTCGGGTCTTCATATCATGAACCAGTCCTCGTTAGGTGGAGAAATTCTGGAAGAAATAGATCCAGAGTTACCGCTGCCAACGTTCGAGGCTCAACCGAGCATGGTTGCAGTAGACCTATCACTTTCACCTGGTGAATCAAGGAGTTGTACGTCCCCCACCTGGCTGGGATAGCTCATGACTGAGACAAACCACGCTTTAGATATCTATGCTATTCAACTTCCTGATGTGTTACCTCCAACATATAAAGGAAGGGCACTCCAATTTTCTTATGAGCTTGTAGTTGGGACGTGCAGAGCAGGGACACCAATATCAACGACTCGAAGCCCTGAAGGAACGAGAGAAAATAGTATCAGTCGAGTAATGAAGGTTCCCATCAGAGTTTACAACCACGTTGCAGGTGCTTCGTTTAACTCCTTCGTTTGTGTTGATGTAGTAAGTTCTGATATTTGGGTAGTGAATCGGTCACCACGACCGTACGATATGTTATGGCCTGTATCGCGCAATCAGCTACCGCTCCCAGAGAAAGGGAGGGATAAGGGAATTCCTGAGACACAGGGAAATGTTGTCGAGGCTTCAGGCTTGATGACCGAGAGAGCAGTACACTTGTCACCTCGTACGTGCTTTCCTATATTTCGTACAACATACATAAACCAACTCAGGTACCCAAGGATCCCTGGAAGATTTGAGGAAGTACACGAAGCGCCTCGTCTCTTCTTTGTCGCCAGTCCTCACTGCAGATAGAACTGATCGTCCTCAGTTGCTTCAAAGTGCCGCCGATAGGGGGTCAGAGACTCCATCGTTGCCATCACCTCCAGTCGTTGACAGTGGTCCAAAAAATCCTGGACTGAGAATGAGCATGGATGGTGCCAGGGAAGAGGAAGAGGACCGGACAATGGTTGGGTGTCGAGAAGCAGTGGAAATTCTGACTCGATTACCAAAGAAAGGTGGGGTGTAGCACTTGTCACTTTTGGATGGCGTTGCTCAGTCCAATGACATTACACAGCTTCGTACGATGTTAACAAGGACGGGGTCAAAGTTGCTGTATTAACATTTTCAAAATCCGCCTACCGATTGGGCGAGACCGTATCCGGTATTGTTGAGCTGAACGATAGAATAGGGCGTGCACGTGTGTTACAGGTAGGTAGTACTGTGTCTGCGTCAGGAACGAAAACGTTACATCCTATTCAGCTCTGTGCGATCTTGGAAGCCCATGAAACACTTCCGATTTCTATAGCGCCCCTTTCCAGCGCACGCAACCTTAAACGAGCATATGCAGAGCATTATGCATCGTTCACTATTAACACACTTCGCACTACATTCGCTCTCGATATACCATCCGATGCTAGCCCTGCTTTTCAAATAAAAATGGATCATGTTGAAAGCTGTCCCCAAATTCGGACTACTTCAACCCCAGTATCACAAGGAGGCTTGGAGTGGAAAGTGCGGCTATGTCTCCTTGTTGCTATTGCATCTGAGACGTCAGATCCCGGCACGGAAGGCGTCCTATTTCGAAGTCTTAAACGCGATGGCTTGAGAGGAGCATGGGGTTCCTCATGGCGTGCTCCGAAATCACTCGCTCCTCTAGAAAAGTTAAAAACGGGGGATGAGAAAATGAAGTCGAGGAGTTGGACGCAGCTCCTTTATGACTCTGTCTGGAACACCGTAAGCAATGTTGGGGTAGAAGATTTCCATCTGCATCATGATGGGGATGGGAGTGATGTAGAAGATGGAATAAATGATGAGAGGGGTTATGATGGAATAAAGCCGGATTTGGCTGGTGGAGTGGGCGTGGGTGTTGATTTTGCAGGTGGTGAAAGGGGTTGGAATGAGGTCAAATTGGAAACAGTGGAATGTGAGGTGCCAATTAGGGTATGGCCCGGTAATACGGCGTTCAGAGCGCTGGATGTGGTTTTCGATGTTTGACAGATGTAAGATTCAGATTCAGTTGTCTGCTGATGGGAATTCTTTTTATGATATTATATATTCGAGTATGTTGTATTCTTGATAGTCATGACCCAATATTTGTTCCCTGTTTGTATTATCGCCCATCTATCCTCCAAAAGCGTTGTGAATACTTCCTGTCAATTCAAAAGTAGATGAATTTGAATTTGGCTACAGATCATTACTTTTGCTGGCATTGAGTCCGCACTACTGTCCTGGAACATTGAACGCTACACTGAAAAGAGTTAGGTTTCATCTCCTGATGATCAGATGCTTCATTTTATGATGATAAATGCAAGGGTAAACGTGAGGGTTAAGACAAGACCCATTGTGTGCTTGTGACGAGTTTCCGCCCGCCCTCTCTTTTTATCATACATTTCCTTCGCATGAAACCTCAAATCTCCTAATTCACTTGTTCACTCAATGAAGAGTGGTTGCAAGATGGTAGTCATGTTGGAATGAGCAAACATCTGTAAAAAGTATCTTAACATGTCTCACATCTAGATATGAGATCCAACATGTCATGAATAGTGGTCCTTGTAAATCAAATACAGAAACTGAGAAACGTTCAGGATGGTAGGCAGTATATGACACACCATTGGTTCCCTTGGTCCATCTCATCTTTGTGGAATAATATACAAATTCTCCATGAAACTATGTGCATGAGTGTATTGTATCATAGCTACTCTGGGCCCTTTGTAAACTTCTTTTTCCTTCTCAGATTCTACTTCTTCCTGAGCTTATTGTGGTCCTTTGTGTCCCTTGACCATAATACATTGTTGTCTCCTTTGATCTGACATTCTTTAGCCATGTGTATGTAATTAAGCTTTCCTTCTCTGTTGAATGCCTAGATAATGCCTTGTTTGATCAAATAGTTTGCAATGTGCCTTTGTCTCAAGGTTTCAATCCTCCATTTTGCATTTACTACTTTGCTCTTGTCCTTGGATAACAATTTGATTTTTAATACCAGCTATGCCAACTAGCTAGAAGATCAATGATGAGACCTTTTGAAGACAAGGATACAGAACCTTTATCTGGCAGGTCATGTTCAGGGATAAGCTCCCCTATCTGTTACAGAAACCCACTACTAACAACAGGCCCCTAAAAACTACCTTGAAGGGGGCCACCTGCTCAGGTACAATGTAATTCCTTTCTTTTACTGCTAATGATAACTCTTCTGGACATACTGCTAGCTGACGTTGCCCGTGCGTTCCTCCTCATGCCTTCTGTAGATACACCCCTAATATCGGGCCCTGTTTAGGTCCTTTGCATCTAAGCACTATTTTGCTTATTGCAGGAAAAAAAAAACAGCAGATCATGTGGCCTTAATTTATCATGTAGTTTTCGGCAACTTGACTTGAAATGTACCTGCCCAGACATGACACTTCAATCCAGGAACAAGACAGTAGAGGAAGAGCTCAACATACATTGAGGCAAAGATGTGACTTCGGGCGATATAGTGCCATTAAGACCTAGCCTTGCAAGAGCACCCTTGATGATGCCAGCTGACATCGCCACATATGTTTTCGCTCTGCGAATAGCTTCTGCCCTACCCTCCCAAGACGAAAGTCTCGTGATAGGTCTGAATTGGTTGTCCTGAAGAACATAAATACCCTGTGTCGATTATCAGGGCATCTGTGTACGTAGTAATCGTGCATCAACCTTACCCTGTGATTCGTTCGCAAATTGTCGACCTGTTTGTCCCAGAGTATAATCCAGATATCTTTACAGACGAACTTGATAATGTCAAGCGTGTCCGCAAACAACCCTCGATCACGACAAAGTCTGCCAGAAGTTACTTGGAATCCTCAAAAAAACGACAATCCAGGCACAAGTACTTTTCAGTGATATTCGCCCCGACATGCATGCCGATACTCTCCAATCTGACTCTGACTGCTTCTTCATCTTCGCTTCTCGGGGGCGCAATGGCAGGTGGAATCAATCCAGCTTCAAGCATTTCTTGTTCTAATTTCTTCGCGCGTGTGGTTGCAACTGTTGAAGAGATCCTGAGCGTATTCACCATCTCTATGGAGAAATAATCCATGAAAGCAGCATCCACCTGTCTCTGCGGCGGATCTGCAAGGGATGTGGGCATGGTAGGAATAAACAAATAATTACAGTCAATTACTAATCTAGTTGTGTTGATCGTGCAGTGCCATCCACCAAGTTGATACAACCACAACATGTCCGCTTTCTCATCCATCTTCCCTAATATTCGCAGATCACAGGCTTCGGCGATGCAGTCTCAGCCGGACCCACTATCCGAACTTCGATTTGCGCTTGAGGTCATGCCGGGCTCCAGAAAATATGTATTTACGCCAGGCACACGCGCTGAGATCCTGGCAAAGTTGTACTCAAGTTTTTTGGGAAATTATCCACAGCTGTTCTTACCTGCTAGCGCTGGTGGTAGCAATGGCGTCGCAAAGATTCCGCAGCATATGCTATTGTCAGAATTTCAGATGTCGCATAGTGCGAGTAGTGGATTGGAAGATGCGATACCTGGCAGACCGTGCGCACATCTTTTCCAAAGGGGGGAGTGCTGTTTCCGATGCAAGTGCGTATTCTGCCTTTATATCAGTATATCAACGTTGTGTTGATGACAGAGTGAAGAGAATGCTCGTTAGACGACAGCTGCGTACTCTGTGCCAAATGTTTTCATGCAACGGATCACACAGATCACAACGTTAGTTTCTTTATCGCCCTGCACCCAGGAGGAACCTGCGATTGTGGTGATCAAGAGGCCTGGCGGTTACCTTTATCATGTCCACACCACCCTCCTCCACCCTATCCAGAAGAAGTGGCCGAAGTGTTTACAGCTGGTCCACGTATTGCATCGAGACCTCTACCTCGTGATATTCCTCCAGTTCAGCACTATTCCTTCCGAACTCAGGTCCCTGATGACTTGCGAAGTATGATACAGCGGACCATTGGTTTCGTGTTGGATTATATCTTGGATACTATGGATTACTCTCCTGACGAACCTGGACCTCCATTTCACGAAAGTGACCTCCGTCTGCAACCAACAGCAGATCCGATGACGAAGGACCAGTACTGTGTCATTGTCTGGAACGATGACAAGCATTGTTATGACGAACTCATAAAGATGCTTTGTGATCTTACAAACCGAACAAGGGAGGAAGCCCTGGAGGTCATCCAACGAATAGAGGATACCGGTCGTGATATCATAGACATGAGTACCAATGTTTCCAGGTTGTACGAGATGGCCATGTCGATTGCCCAAATCGATTTAGGGGTCACCATACGACGCGCGTACGATACATTCTGCGAACAAGTAGTTTCCGTACTGATTGACTGGTTGTTGGATTTGACAAAGTGTCGCGTTGGGACAGATGCACTAATTATTAAAGAGATCATTGCTGTTGAGTTGTTATCACCCAGGAGGAAAGAGATGGGTTATCCCATTAACACTCGGTCGCCCCTTTACATCAACGACCCGAGTCCCTCGAGGATTGATGCTCTCTTCCTCTATCATACAAGACTATGGAGGAAACCTCGATTGCATTTGAAGGAGGTGTATGCGTCAATCAATGCCCTCAGTAAAAATCACAAACTTGCCATAGGTATGTGGTTTGTCTCCTACCATTACCTTAATACATATACATATTCTCACAGCTGGCCGTTTTGCAAACGTCTACCATAGAGTTATCGATGCATACCTGCTTGTCGATCGTGAGATCGAAACCTGTATTAAATATTTTGCTCTTCAACTCTTTACAACACCCTCGGTGGCAGCACATATTGTCAAGAACCATAATCTCATTTCCCGTCTCCTCAATATTATATCAGCATTCTTCACCAACCACATATCCGATAAGCACATTCAACATCAGGCATCCTACTCTGGTCCCCTAGACGTTGAATCTTATCCATTCAAATCGAAACGCTTCATGCCGGTATTCAGTGATCTCCGATACATCTGCCATACTGAACCAGTACAAGAGATGATTGCTCGAAACCGTGATTACATCATTCAATTCTCCAAAACGTGCCAATTGTTCATGTGTGTTAACCCAAACAAACGTGCAGTATCAAGTCACGTTGAGTACGAAACCGATGCTTGGATCTCCGTCTTCAATGTGACTCTTTCACTCTCTCGGGTTATCAAAGTCTTCGGCGAAGCATTCATCAAAGCCAATACAAATCAACTCCTCACTGCTCTTAGGCATGTCATTCATACGATTCTTATGACCATCACTCTTACAGATGAGAGGCTGGATAAAACTAAATACGCTCCGATGGCATTTCACAAAGTTGAGTTCAGTGGGCGTGAGTATCAAGTTGTAAAATTTGACGTCTTGGTGGGATGGGTTAGCTTTCATCATTCGCTGCATTGGTTGCTGGCGGAGTTATTGAAGCATACTCGATTGCTGGGTAGAGAATCATTGAGGCCGCTTGGATACGAAGATTTGAGGAGTGCGTTACTGGATACGGCGAGTGAACAGGCCATTCTGACACTTGTTGATTTCCCTTTACGAGGTGATTTCACTGCATCAGTCCTTTGAGTCAGTCTGATGTTTTATTTGGTATTTTTCAGTGCTCGTGATGATCGCACAGATTCGAACAGGACTCTGGGTTCGCAATGGGTTTGCGATTCGCGGTCAACTTCTGCACTACAGAGATTACATGCTCCGCGAGCTCTGTTACGACCAGGACCTTTATATCCTCCAAACCTCTCTCGTCCTCGTTGACCCCAACATCATCTTCGTCACCATTCTTGATCGTTTTGGTCTCCTTGGTTATTTTTCTGGAATGACAACACATCCCGTATTTGAATTACAACAGCTGTCTAGCATGGTTGAGGAAGTACTCTACGTTTTGATTGTCATCCTCAGTGAAGGTGCTAGTGCTCAAAGAATGTCGGTTGAAGGTACTGTGCGGAGAGAAATCATACATGCTCTCGCTATGGGCCCTTGTACGTTCTCAGACCTGGTGAAACGTGTTGCAGAGCGACTGGTTGATGACATGTCATTCGAGAGGATGCTACTTCAAGTGGCAAATTTCAAACCACCAGAGACAGCTACAGATTCAGGGCTTTACGAACTCAAAGATGAAATATATGATGAAGTTAATCCATTTTTCTACCATTATACAAGAAACAAAAGAGAAGAGGTGGAGAACATACTTAAAATGAGGCTGAGGAAGAAAACTGGAACAGACGGTGATCCAGTAATAGTGCCAAGAAAGTTCGGAGTGAGTGAGGAACAAGGTCTCTTTAGCAGATTAATGGAGTCGTTTGAGAAGGAGGTGTTGATCCAGATTATGTTCTATTCTCTGGAAAATGTGTTGAGGGTGACAGATTCCAGTGGTGCAACACCACCTTCAGCAGAGGCAATCTTGGATCAAGCGTTACATCTTGTGATGTTAGGAATCGTAGAGCGTGGCGAACGGTTCGCACGGCTGATTGCAAGGACATCATTCAATCACAGACGTGAGGGAACAGGTGCGAGAGGAAAGACACTCCTGGATGTGATTTGCGCACTTGAACACCATGACAAGTACAAATCATATCACTCCCGCTCTACTTGGATCCTTGATGAACTGGAGAAAAATGTATTTGCTCAAGTTCGTACTCGTCGCGTTGTACTCGATCGAATGAGCGTACCAAAAACCAGTGCAGAAGAAACTAAGAAACGCGCAGCCAAGGCGAGACAAGAAGCACTCATGCAACAAATGAAGGCTCAGCAAGCCAGTTTTGCGATCAACCTGGATGATATTGGGGATGATGAAGATGAACTGATGGAAGAAACAGATGAAAATGAGCAGGTCAGTTTCGGAACGTGTATCGTTTGCCAAGAAGATCTCAACTCAGGCCGAGGGTTCGGAGCACTGAGTCTGATCCAACCAAGCAGGTTGTTACGCAAACAACCGGATATTCCAAATTCTTACCTGAATGAAGTCTTGATGGTGCAATCCTTGGATCGTGCACCGTTACCTACACCAATTAAATTCCCTCCTTCGAATGAGGAAATTCTCGATTCTGCCAAGGAGATCATGCCGCCTAATTTTGAGGGATTTCCAACCTCGTATACCAAATTTGGCTTGTACGGGTCTGTGTGCACGCATATGATGCATCTGGAATGTTTCCAGGTATATAGTATCTCCATTCGCCAACGACATCGCACTCAGGCTACTCGAAATCATCCCGAAAGTATTCCGAGAAAAGAGTTCATCTGTCCTCTATGCAAGAGTTTGGGCAATGCAATTCTACCGGTGACGAATCCACCTCAGACGATACTCAATACCGTGCCATTTGCCGACTGGATCAGGGCAGCAGGAATCAATATCTTAAAGAGTAAACCTGATCCATTGATGGATTCATTGCAGTTCAAGAACGGGACGGGCGAGTTTGTATTCTGGGGTGTGCAAGACTCAGGATATGCAGCCGCGCTCAGAAATTCAGATAGATGGGGGGATGTGGATATTGCCAGGATGCTGGATACGCTTATGAGCGTGTGCAAGTCATTTTCGCAGCAAACAAGACATCTACGAGACCGACCGGAACCTGAGGCTGGAGACCGAGGCGCGGGGATATACTTGCCCGAGGAGTTAATTGGATACACTATTGCTGGGATCGAAGTTGCGCACAGAGGTGTAGACGGGGGTGTGCTGGTGGCAGATAATTTGACAGAGGCACAGATGAGGATGATCAGAGGCTTGTTGGTTTGTTTGTCAAAACTTTCTGCAATACACTTCAAGGGTCGCCCGGACGAGGGACGTGATGCGATTCGACAGGCGATCATCAAGCGTCTTTTACCAGAGTGGAGCCGGATCACCCTGACTTCCTTCTCGTACCCTCTGTTGCTTAGGGATCCATTCACAATTGTAGTGGAAGCAGCAGTGGTAGCTCCGGAGATGATCAAACACATTCTGGTTCTCGCGTATTACGCGTGTTTAGCTCGGACGGTTATTGGGTTGATTTACATACTCACCAAGACACGGAGCTTCAACATTCCGTATATCACAGATAGGAGTCATGCAGAGGTTTTCGGTGATGTCCGTATGTTCTTCATGTCTGTTGTTCGACACTCGCCAATATTCGAGCATACTGCAATGCTTGCATTTGAAACCTTTGGTGAAGCGCGGATAGAGAAACTTCTGTATCAGTTTACGCTCCCCTTCCTTCGCCGGGCAGCTATCTTGTGTCGATCGATCCTTCCATCAGCCTTCCCTACTCCTTTTTTTGATGACTCGTCTCAAGATGAATACAAACGTTTGCTTGACATGCTTGACATCCCACCTCTTGCAGATTTACCACACCAGGAGACACTACAAAACGCACTTTCAGGCTGGTGTGCACACTACGGACACTCCCAGGCTGCGTCGCAGCTCAATTGTGGCGTAGTTCTAGAATATCCGACGATTTATCGCATGGCTCGGCTGCCTGTCGTGCTGGACAGCTTGTTCGGTCCACAGGACAAGGTGTTAACATGTCCACGATGTAATACCATTCCAGTGGATGCTGCGATCTGTCTCATTTGTGGCGTGACGTGCTGTTTCCAGAGTTACTGCTGTACAGATCTCGATTATAATGAGCGTGGAGAATGTAACATGCACACTCGAGAGTGAGTCATTTGTTTGAATGTATCTGAAAATCATGAAGTAATTTGGCTCATCCCCTTTCGTCAGATGTGGGGGCATGATTGGCATCTACTTCCTTGTGAAACGTTGTTCGCTGCTATTCCTCAATGCTGGAAATGGAACATTTGCGCTGGCGCCTTATATGGATGGAAATGGGGAAGTGGATGTAAACATGAGGTGTGTGAGACGCTTAGTCTAAATAAATGACGTCTGACAGATAATTTCATCAGACGAGGGCGACGTCAATATCTACATTCTGCCAGGTGGGAAGATGTCAGGAGGACTTGGCTAAATCAAGCTATTCCGACAATCGTGGCAAGGAAACTAGAAGCCACTATAGACCCAGGAGGATGGGAGACCTTTTGAGGCTCATGTTTCGTTGACGTGAACTTGATCGCGAATGAATGGACCACATTTAATTCTATGCTCCTGCCTTTTCAAAACCTATCTGACTTTTGTCTCGGTCTTTCACTGAATTTACTAGAACCATATATTCGGTTGTATGATTGGATTCACTAGTCCATCTGTGGTCACCTTTGTGTATGATAAAGTCAAAGTTTTGAGCCTTCGGAGTGTACAACGTGAGGTGGAACAACCAGACGGGATAGTGTACGTTCACGACCTAAGACTCGCACGACCTCGGTCATACTAGGCCCATCCTATTGTAAGAAGTTGTCAAATTGCTTGAACGTGTTCATCAAATCGGCTAACCTTCATCCCCGTCAAGGTGTATCTAAGACTTTTCATAAAAACCTTGGGCGAGTACCCCAGACAGTCCTGCTCGCTCTGCAAGAGGCCTGAGAAATCAAAGGCTCTCCAAGGTTCTGATACTTCCAGCAGTTTTTCTCGAACATGAGTGATGATATGCCCTATGGATCCTAATTCAGGATAAGTCTGAGTTGAAATGGGTGACGATCTTACGGAGCACAGATGCCGGAATTCGTTTCAACATGTCCTGCGCTTCCCGAGCCTTCAAGTCTGGTTCTATGAAAAGCCACGGCGCATGAAGCGGAATATCGAGAATGTTCGTGATGCGCCCCTTACAAGTATCATCCGAGAACCTTTCTGACTCGGGACGAACTGATACTTACCTCGAGGAGAAGAATAGCATCTTTGATATGGTCAATGCTCGTATATGAACTAAACAACCAACTTGTCAAGAACGGAACAGCAATCAGAGGCAGATACCGGAATGGTACCTGGAAGGAAATCGTTCTTTGATCTCTTCATGGACCTTCTCCGCCAAGTCTTCGAGTCCCTCTGGTGTCGACCATGTACGCATTAAATGTCGTTTGTTGATATACTCTAGCTTTGCCTGATCCAAACTCGAACTCCGATGAGTCATCGCAGAGAGGTCGAACTAAGACCAATCGGGCCCGCATCGCGAATATCAGAAGAAAAAAGTGCGACAAAGAGTTTTATACCTCATTGATGATCTCCTCGAGGGACATGATAGCTGTACTATCTGGTGCATCATGATGATGTTGATGATGACCTATCGACATGGTTTTCTCTTCTCGGTCTGGATGCCGTGTCCCCCATCCTGCGAGAGCCAGCCAGTTCAAAATTGCACCAGACTCCCATCCTCGGCGCTAGAATAGGAGTAATATTAAAACCCCAATTGAACTGTGGCCCTCATTTTTAAAAAATTCATACATACTATATAATCGACGACTTGTACGTCTCCGTTGCGTTTTGACATCTTTGAACCGTCCGGATTGACTAATAGCGGTATATGAGCAAATTTCGGGGCTGAGAGGCCGAGTGAGGCATAGAGATCGAGGTGCAATGGCAGTGAAGGGAGCCATTCCTAACTGGATCGTTCAGGGAATGCAATAGTTTTCATGGAATTTGTATATACGAACCTCCCCACGAAGGACATGTGTGATACCCATTTCATGGTCATCAACAACAGAGGCGAGATGATAAGTCGGGAATAGATCAGTCTTGAGAAGGACTGGATCCGTTGGAAGTGATGCATGGGCATCTTTCAATTGACCAAATACAAGATCACTAGATGAGGGTCGCGTTGGAAGGTTACTGTCCTGAAACATTGATTTGAGCCTGGGCCTATAACTTTTTGATTGAAACCAGCGTCCGTACATTTAAACGGACGATTGACTTTTCTCCTGCTCTGACACGACGAGCAACCTCTTCATCTGTGAGATGAAGACAAGATTTGTCATATGTGGCATTTGAGCCAGTCCGTGCAAGCCTCTCCCTTGTTTCTGAAAGTCTATCCGGAGTACAAAAACACCTGTATGCATGCCCTGACTAGTAATGATGCATGAGCGACTCATATAAGAGTGGCTTAGCATTGGACACCAACCTCCAGTAGTTTCCGAGAATAGGATCGATAGAGGTCTAGACGTTCTGACTGATCTACTGAGCGAATGATGGGCCATTTATTTTAGGATGATCCCCACCTGGAAATAGGGTGCATGTGGACCCTCTCTTCCAGGACCTGCAAGTGATCGTCAAGAAACATGCTAGACAGTCCTCACTTCCTCATACCGTAGTCGTATTCAAGTCCTGCCCATTCCAGCGCATACCTTATCTCTTCCACTGAGCCTGGCACAGTTCTTGTCTGCCCCCAAGGCCGTCAAGTCATTTTTTGAAAAAAAAAATCTTGGCTCGAGTTGACTCACGGCATCCGTATCTTCTATCCTTAATACCCATTTTCCTCCGTGTTTACGTGCAAACAAGTGATTGTAAAGTGCCATACGGAGTCCACCAAGGTGCAAGGGACCAGTCGGAGAGGGGGCGAATCGAAGTAAAACCATGGCACACTTTCAATACAGTTAGAGCAGACAATGTTATGAGGTGTCACATGATGTTAATGTGATATCAAAACAGATTCCTACGTCGCTACTATCTCGGTGACGTTTGACCATCAAACCCAGGATCATTCTAACAAGACTCACAGTCAAGTGTAACATAAGCTCTTCTTCGCCGAACAACCAAAAACGCACAATTATGATTGATCTACTGGCATAGTGCTTTTTAGAAGAGGAAGTGGCCACTGTGACAGTAGCTAAGTAGTTTCCTACATGCTCATAAGATTTGGTATTCAACAATATTGTTGATGCTAGACAGATTATTATTCTACAAAGGTGGGAGAAAATGTGGAGATGAATAGAATTCAAGGCCGTAATAGAAACCTAAGAAAATGGATGATGACGTCCTTTTTCCATATTCCTGTTATTTTTTAAGGTTTACGTTCGCTATTCTTGTAATGATCACTATTATCCTTTTCTGATGCACATCCTCCAGATAGCCGTCATAAACGGAACATGACACTTGTATCTTTTGTATGACTCATGATTAGAACATCAATGATATGTGATGAAATCAAAATATATACAACCCGTGGCAAAAGAGACAAGTACAATCTATAAATAAAAACACAACATCAATTGTCGAAAGCACCCCACAAGTACAATAACACAGCATAACAAAAAAAACCATCATGGTGGATTTCCAAAGAGAAACGAGACAAAGCAAAGATAAATGTTGAAAGCTCCAAAAGCAGAGAAAAAAAAAAGAAGATATCGTTGTAAACCAGAATTATTTGAAGTGCATCGTAGAAGATGCAGGAGGTGAATAGCGATGAGTCTCGTGATTGTCGATCAGAGTCGTCCCGGACTGGAATGAAAAGGGTCGACTTCGTCGACTTGGCCGACAAGAGTAGAGTTCGGAAAGCTTGTCAGGGGGATAGTCAGTGCTGCTGACAGGACTCTGGTCAAGCCTGCAAGTGTTGCATTGTACATTGTTATAGCATAAAGGACAGGACGGCCCGATGGGTTTTATAGGACTACAGTCGACCCTCGGCGTTAAGAGGGATGACAGCTGGCGGGGAAACTCGCTTTCTTTTTCTTGGATTTGCTGTACCCCAAGACTAGCCTTCCATTCATCGGGGAGGCCCTAGATCAAAACAGCAATCCTAGTCAGAATCCACGATTATTGAGTAGAAATGAGTCCCATCGACTTACAGTGAATGCATGTGATTTAGGGTCCCAGCTGACATGAACATGAAACTCGAATCCCTGTGGATCACTGATATGAGCTCGTTTACTGCGGGAAACGATAGAGCGACACCATCGTTGAAGATCCGATGTATTTGGTAGAGATATTTGATATCTGCGATTATCGGAGGTCGTAAAGCAAAGGACAAAAGGCTTCGACTTGAGTTTGAGTTGAGAAACATCAATGACATGTGGCAATTGTATGATGACTTCTGGGTGGGAAGTCTGATCCATGGGAACATTATCATGAGTCAGCCATTCGACACAATAGATGGTAGGGCCATAGATATGAGTGGAAAGCGAAAATGAGACATTGAGGCATCTCAGAATAAGGAAGGACGAACCTGAGATTTGCAAATATGGAGGGTGCGTGAAGTGAGTACAATATACCGTGGGCGCCAAAAGGCACAGAGAGTACGTCTATTCCATCGTTTGACCTGGTAGAGCCCCTCCAATACTGTTGATGGCAATGAAGTCATAAGACACCCAGTCGGGTGTGTCGAAGAATCAAATACGAAGCGACATGTTGAGGTCGAAGAGGCAGAGTTTGTGCGTTTATGAGAGCCGGTGGATTTATAGCAGGAATCATACGATGCACGTTGAGGGGAGAGTGGCTGTTCTTGTATCCATTGATGATCGAGCTCGTAGTTCGTCCGGTGGTCGACGATGGCGGATGATTGATGTGAGGATTGTATTCGTTCACGCAGAGCAGACAACCGACCAGCATTACGATAGAAATCGTCAGAGGTGAGATGAACCTGATGAACAAAATTCAAGGTGTGACTGAAATTGCCGAGGCGAGAGCGGGGATAGATGTCGTCCTGCCAGTCATAAAGGACTGCATCATTTTCAAAGGAGATGTAGTATTTCCTCCCGTTTGCAAGTTCGAGGGACAGACAGGCAGAGGTCAAATCGACTCTCTCGATACCGGTAATCAATTTGAGGGAAATGCGTTTCAAGACATGGTATGGTTCGAGCTGCAGAGAAGATGGAGAGCACCGGACGGAGAAAAGTCAGAGTCTGGCTTACGTGTTGGATAAGAAGGGCATTCTCTACAAGGGTTAGCCGCCGCATCTTCCACAGCCTCTTGGACACTCGGCCCAGCCCTCGAATATGGACGAGCCCACTGCGCAAGACGTCGGTGTCCTTAGGCCGATCCAGAGAGTCTCTCCGAGTGGCCATGGAGGTGGAGCAGTGGATAATTTTGTGTGGGAGGCACTGAATGCAGGAAGCTGAAAAGGGCAGGCAGAATTGGCTGAAGCACGGAGTCGGCGAGGTTAAAGTATGCAGATGGCTGTTACAACCTGCTGGCCGGACGCCGGCCGATCAGATCGTCTGGAGATGGCGCCTTGAATATGATAGTCAGTGACAACTCTCAAACGACATAAAGACCCACGGAAGACTGGGGCTGTGAGTATCAAATCAATTACTCTTTTCCCATCACTCTAATAGATGCTGACATCTATCCCTTTTCCGTGCATTATGGTCCCCGAGGAGACCATGATCACCATGTTTTATCTGTCTTGTCCTGCCGAGATACTGTCCTCGTCATGTTTCACAATAAAAAAGACAAGGTCTCCGATTCCGGCTGTGCCGAGACTCGTTGATACGTCGGCCCCTTCTGTGATTTGCGTCAAATATACCACATCACAAGACGCACATGGGAACCTCCTTCGCGTGGGTTGCTGGGTACCTATCCGAATAAATGGCTGTGATCGTGTTTCAGACAAGAATGGCACTCAACGATTATTCTTCATCGACGTGCTTGATGCAATGACGGGTATCTTGACTGCGACCTTTCAACCTGCAGGCGCTGTGAAAGCCATATGGTTGGAACACACTTTTCTCATCGTTGACCCAACGTCCAGTATCTATTAAAATAATACATACAGGGCTTCAACGTTTCACTTGGCTATTGAACTCTTACAAGCTAAACTTTTGTATCGGCTAGTGGTGTTTCGTCTGATACAGTCTTTTCAAAATGTATGACACTCAGGCGAATCTTTCAAGTCGATACAGTGGTCTACTCTTTCCCTGAGCGGTACAGACTAGTCTCTGCAACAGCCTCTGGCAGGAAATCTATCAACAGTCCTCTACCATCCAGCTAGACGTCTGGGAAAGCGGTACCAATCTTGTGATTCATTAAAACCTCAGAAGGTCTTCTACGATTGAAAATAGGATATCCATGCGACGATGGAACCCAACATTGCTTCCTGGAAACCTAAATCCTACAAAGCTCTGGCACTAGAGCATTTCCGTAAATTGAACATCTTATTAGAAGATTGAGCCCAATATCTTGAAGACTAGACCTATCTGGAGGGCGAGGAAATTCCTATGTTGCATCGTAGCGAACTTTCTGGGCGGCAGACCTGAGGTTAGCCACGGCCTCCGAACTTGGCTCTGGCAATCTCGGCTGTATATCAATTTCAATGGACGATAATCACATCACATTCTTCGCCTTTCTCGCTTTCGCTAAGCCTCTGCTGCTTCCAGCTTTTGCCCTCAATCTATCTGGTAAATCCGCTCACAAAGCTATGCAAATTTGATTTCGATAAAGTACGACAGTTCACGATAAATTTCTCTAAGAGACGTCTCGTCCTTCTGTATTGATTTTCATCCAAAACCCTCTGATCGGTCTTGGAGTTGAATCATTGCTTTCAGCAGCTGAGGATCCACGGGTGTTAGCATCACAGCTCGCTAAATATACAGGGTGAGCCGCTCATTCCTACCGAGGCGTAACTAAGTTAACTGACGGACAAAGTGCCAAATGTAAAATTGATGCCAGTCCCTTGATTTCCGGGTCCAGTCCCCACTACGATAGATGAAACGCCTGAAGTACAGTGTGTTTTGTATTTCCTTTGGTGAATTTGATGATAAACCTGGGATAGAGTGTTCCGCCTCTTGGACTTGTAGTACATACTCCATCGTGTTTGATGGTCAGGGCAGACTTACTCTTGGAACTCAGACTCGGTTCAAAGCACCCTTACCCTCACGTTTGGGATCTGCTCCTGAAACAGAGATATTTTTCTGCTCAATGGAAACGATGGCAGCGGATATTCTCCCATCATGCAATTTGAACGCAAGGTCCCGCGTCAACTTGAAGTCGTAACGAACTTTAACTCGCTTGTTCTAGACAGATCACTTCGTCTACCGATGGAGAAGAAAGTAAAGTGGTTGGATATCTCAGGCCAAGGCTTCACGCCTGTATAATACAAGAAGACAAATACAAAGTATTGGTGTATCAAGGCCGTGCCCCAGCTGAGAGAGTTCCAGCCTTGGTGGCTTCAACAGCCGGAAGCTTGTCCATAATCTCAATCCATGCGCTCATTCTCGGGTTAGCAACTTCCTTCCATTCAGGCACCATCCTGAGATCAGCAAGTAGCGGGTAGAGGAAAAAGTCGGCCCAGCTGGGCTTCTCTCCAAAGGCGTATCCCTCTGGTGCCATTAAAGACTCGATGACACTCAAAAAATGGCGGAGCTTTTCTGTTTCGTCTCTGATTTGAACCCTGACTTCCGCATCAGATAGCTTGCCATCATCCGAGGCCCGGACTCTTGGCTTCACAACACCATGTTCAATGATCGGAAATCCTAGGAAAAAATCGATTCGAATGAGCCCTCCGGAAGGGACCCAGCGTCACAAAAAACGGGTACTCAACCATGAAATGCTATCAAGCTGACCATCTCCCACATCTGCTCCTCGATGACAGCAGCACCCCCTTCTCCAATTGAGATATGGAGGCTGGGTTCGGGGGCGATGCGATCGATGAATCTCACGATGGCATGACTCTCGCGAAGGAGTGTGTCATCGACTTTGTTGCCGTCGATCTCATGGATCACGAACGTGGGCAGGAATCCGAATGGATGATGACTGTTGGCGATTTCTGAATGCGGTGTGGTGGATGTTTGGTTGTATTTCAGTCCTTTGTGCTCAAGGCCCAATGCGATAGTACGCGTGAATGTGGAGTAAGGGGTGCCGATGAGAGTGTAAGGCGCAGACATGACAGGTTGAAAAGCGACAGAACTGATCCAATGATCTAGGCTGGTATGTGTGTGTGTGTGTCCGTATGTAATGTAATGTCATGGCCTCGGGTTCTGATACGGCTTCCGGAGGATTGATAAACATAAACTAGTGATTACTCTGCACCTAGATGTCATCTTAGTCAAAGACCGGAGAAAATGTCTCGGCATTACTTATGATCATCAAAAAACAAAGAACGACATCGCCGAAGTTACTCCCTTGACTCAGGATGGTGATATCGAGGCAAAAAAAACTCAATTGAAACCCCTCTTCTCAGAACGCTATGTAGAATCATGGATGTCTCTTCTCTTCCCTGTTTCTAAAGGAGCCGGTCTCCAATTACCGATTCCTTGAGCTTCAAGGGTAAGCAAGCAAGCAAAGTTGAGCCGTCCCTGATCATCGTGATTATTTTGAAACTTTTATTAATAAAATAAATCTGTTATCGACCTCGGTTGCGGCATCCAACACAACAATGTAGGAAGAACCGGACAGAGATTCAGCAAATTTCAGAAGTCCTTAGACATCAATAAGAATGGTGAAGATGCATTGATTCGAATAATGACATTGACACGACTTTTCACAAATGCACCTTTAAACAGTACTCTGACCAAAAAGGTGGGTCATGTGGCCCAAAAGCAGTATAACATTTTTCTGTCGAGAGTCATGACACCCGATGTGTCGTGTGTGGGGAAGGCCAGTCATCAAAGCTCGCCAGGGAAAATAATACCGAATAATGTAGATGCAGATGAACGACACTTCCGTCACGATATAAAACCATCAGATTGATCCATGGTCGGGTCTCAGCTCAAGTATTTAAATCGGGCAGATACATGGAAAGACTTTTGGTTCGAGGATGCATTAGGACTCGTTGCATCTCCCTGAGATCATAGACATCGTATCTCCGTCGTTAAATGCTAACAAGGAAGGAAGAATGAATTACAAAGCATAAACTCAAGAGGTTGTTTAGGCATTCATAATAGTCGATGTTGGCTGAGAGCTCTCGAGTAATCTTATCAAAACAATATCCCACGCTTCGCTCACACACGATGCAACATTCTGTTCTTCCATTTCCACATCAGTCTGGGCTAACAAGGAGCTGAGTCTTGAACGTGTGACGCCTTGTGTGACATATCTTGGACGCTTGAATGACCGATTACTACGAGCTAGAGTCCGCTCTGCGACACAGACGAACAGAGGATGAGAATAGATCAAATGTGATTTTTTCTTATCCTGATGTTAGTCGACAATATAAGTCTGCTGTCTTGCTCTGACACACCCTCTCTCATAGCTTCGTACCGCCAAGTCGACAAGGACACTTTTCACGCTTCGCAGAGCACTTATTGCCATATTGGTCATCGTATCATTTGCAACCCTGTACAAGGTGCATCGACTTTGGCTCAGGACATTACACACCGCTGATCACGATTCACTGTCATAAGTTTGGATATGTCCAACTGCCATACCCATCATCTACTGGCTCTTGGAATTCGTTGCCCGAAAGAGGGAGGCTTGTCAATGGTCCTGATGCGAAGAAAAGAGATGCAATAGTAGAGGCGTTTAGGGTAAGCGTCAGTTAAGCATAGGTAAAATGTGGTTTCTGGCTTCACTAATCCTAGCATTCCTGGCTAGCTTATGGTGCGTTTTTAATGATCTGGAACTCTACTTCTTGGGTTGAATGAAGACATACTTAAGAGCAAGATGCAATGGGCGCCGACGAATATCACCCCCTCAGTCGTCGAGGCTCAAATTTCTCTACCCACGGTTCAATCGGATACATGGTGGTCGATGCCCTTGATACAATGTACCTCATGGGACTCAATGAAGAGTATCAACGAGCCAGGATGTGGATGGCGGTACAACATTCATTTGATCGAGATGAAAATTATAATACCTTTGAGGTAGGTATCCTCTGGACAAAGTTGCAAAGGCTTAATTCCAACGCAGACAACCATTCGTGTTCTTGGGGGACTGTTGTCGATATTTCATCTAACTAAAGATCGTCTATATCTTGACAAAGCTATTGAACTTGCAAATCGCATGTTGCCCGTATTTGATACTCCTTCTGGACTCGCCCTCTCTATGGCGAACCTAGGGTTGAAGAAAGCTGTTGATGATCCATATTCACAAGGTCGTGTGAGCACCGCAGAGGCTACCACACTCCAACTGGAGTTTCGATATCTTAGTCATTTGACTGGTGACTCAATTTACTGGGACAAAGTCGAACAGGTGCGACTGACATTTTGAGTGTGCAAGCTTCAATCTATATGCATTCATAGGCTATGAGAGTCTTGAAAACTTCCGAGCAGTCCTCAAACCTCGTGCCTATCTATATGAAGTGCGTTATCCGACCTTCACGTGTCAACCACGGCTCAATTCCTTGCAGCGCCAATTCTGGGCTTTTTGTTGACTCTGAAATCCGTTTAGGGTCCCGTGGTGATTCTTACTATGAGTATTTATTGTAAGTCTCGGTTTTTCTTCAAGCACTGTCGAATGCTACAAATAACAACACAGAAAGCAATATCTTCAAACCGTGAGCACCACCTACTGACACTATATTCGGGCTGAGAATTCCAATATAAGAATCAAACAGAATCCGTGTATCGTGAGATGTACGACGCAGCGATGCAAGACATACATGACAAGCTTCTTGTCAAAGGTGCCAAAAATGGCCTCACATTCACAGCAGAACTAATTCCTACACATTCGCGAGTTGCCGAAAAGTATGGTCAACCTATTTTTTTGCAGTCACTCTAGGGTCTCAAAAGTCTAGAAAATACACTTTACAACGAAAACAAGATCACCTGGTCTGTTTCCTAGGTGGCTCACTCATGCTTGGTGCTACTACCGTGGGTCAACGTGGTGCACATCCCTCGCGACCCCCTCGGGAAGATGAATTCACAAGCATTGGAAAACGGGACTGGGAGACAGGATATCAACTGATTGAGACTTGTGTTGATACCCATAACACTGCCACGTGAGTGTGTAATCTTCTGTTGGTGATGGGTTCTTGACTGTGGCATATTTAGAGGTTTATCGCCAGAGATTGTGTATTTCTATTCTCCTGAGGAAGCACAACGGCCAGAAGCGAAGGCTGATTGGTACATAAAGGGTGCAAGGTCAGTGAATAAATCCTCTCCTATCAGAGACTAAATCATTGTTTGTTTAGACCAGGCGCTTCGCCAGTTTATGATGCTCGCTATATTCTCCGACCCGAAACTTTAGAATCAATTTTCCTTGCTTATCGTCTGACAGGTGATTCCCGGTATAGGCAGATAGGTTGGAAGATTTTTCAGTCGATAGAGAAATACTGTCGTTTGGATGAAGGTGGATACTCCAGTATCCTGAATGTTGATGATGTGAATACGAAGAAAGATGATAAAATGGAGACCTTCTGGCTGGTACAGACTTTCTCGCATATTCCTTTTCGAATACACTTATCCCATGTCTCAGGCTGAAACGTTAAAATATCTCTACCTCCTTTTTGAGGATGAGAACGTGATTCCTTTGGATGGTGAGTTACTCGTGAATCATTTCAGCGTGGCTTGATATAATTGATGATTGATGATGCTGCTGCTGTCGCAGAATATGTCTTGAACACCGAAGCTCATCCGTTACCTGTTTTTATGCCAAACCACCCTTTAGCAGATTTCTGATCAATTATTATGTGCAAGTTCAGCAAGTCCGAAAGTAAACTCGAGAGACTTGCTCGCAAATCGCTGCTGCATTTGGAAATTTAGTGTGAATAAATATTTTACGTGATCTAGTTGTGATATATTTTTCTCACTGTCACCGGTGACATTAGTGCTTCACATGAAAAAAATCTCAGTTTGCACATTATCTTTTTTTAAGAGACCGAGTTGTATACTTTCAGGGCCCACAGTAAACTAGAAGACTACATTTTACAGAGCAGCATATATAGCTAGCCCTGAAATTTCCATAACGAGAATGTCGTACCTATTTCATTGTACAATAATAAGAATTTGATCCGAATGCGAGTCTGATGGCGGAACCAGCGTGAGCCAGACATGGGTTAACCATAGTTCGGAACTTGGTAATATGGATAGAAGCGCAAAAAATGCCACATTTGTATAGACACTGACTCTGCTCAAAATTTTTCTAGCACTTGTCATTTTCACTACTTTGAATCCCACTTTATGCCAGGTGTGCCCCTCTTTGCTCATTCTGTGTTTGTGTAGAGCTGAATTCGCAAATCGGCATACTTGAGCTTGGCAAGAGTGATAATGTGAATCAATCCGTTGGTTTGTGTCACATTCGTCGTCTGGTTAACACTATGAACTACGGAATCGTTGAGCAAAATTCAGAGAATGACAATCTATTTACCTTTATTCTGTCAAGTTCTTCATGCCGCTGATTCAACGAACTTGCCCTATGGAGCCATGCACACCTGGATAATTGACAGCAGCAAAGGAGTATATTATTGTATGAGTCCAGAGCAGTCGCCAGAAAGGACCTGGACTTGCTCAGCAAGCAAATATGGCCACTCACAAAAGATGGGGCGTACATATTGCTTTTCTTGTGTGTATGTCCTCGATTTATGCAGCAGCACATGGATAGAAAATGCAACAAGTCGTCGCTCGAACCTGACGATCATGATTCAGGTACAATCATTTCAAAGTAGATCAACATACGGCTCCCCAGTACATTCCTTCAAAGGAGATTTTTCTAACCATCACATCTTTCCACCACCGAGTGTCAACCATTCGATCCTGTTTGATCGACTTTTCTGTGAAAAACCAGGTAAAGCCCGATGCCGGAGAGTTTCTAGATACTTGAAGAGTGAAGTTCGGTAAGATTGTCCGAAGTTTGAGAGAACGGGTACATTGGGAATATTTATTTCAAAACATCGTCCATCCTAGATGTTAACACTACTAGAGGTGACGATACCTTTCTAATGTTTGCTCAACCGTCCTTAACCAGCGATGTAGGGTTTCCTCAGTATGATGAACGTCATTACTCTTGGGCTCCT
>Ga0153957_100254_pt1 | contig 31089 bp, 26 predicted proteins | sample TSFL041MetaG_FD_104745 | JGI IMG/M metagenome (GOLD analysis project Ga0153957, IMG submission 104745) | Attine ant fungus gardens microbial communities from Florida, USA - TSFL041 MetaG | ecosystem: Host-associated > Fungi > Mycelium > Unclassified | place: USA: Florida, Wekiwa Springs... | reverse complement strand
CAAGGTCAGAGAACATAGAGTCTTATAAATGGGATACGTACCGCGTTTCTTGGCCTCTGCCTGCTTTTGTGCTTCTTTCAACGCTAGTTCTTCCTTGATTTTGTGCATGTCCTAGGAAGTCCAGGCTTATGAGAGACCATAGAGATATTTGTCAGATAGCAATTTCTTGCCTTTCCAGCCTTTCGACGGATAGCTTCATTGGCTTTTGCCTCTTTCGCCTCTTCTATAGCTTTTTGTGCCCGTTTTGTAGCCATCTTTTCCTTGAGTTCTTCGAGCGTGATCTTGCCGCAGGTTCGTATTGATCATCGGGGCATACACTTACCTCCTCTGTTGACTCTTCAAGCTAAAGGTGGCTGTTTTGTTTTTATGTGGCAATTTGCAAGTGGTTTTTGAAGGTCTTGCTGTACTCTGAACACTGAATACTCTAAAATTGTCCCGTTAGAGAAAATCATGTACAAGATTATTAAGAAAATGGCCCAACAGCTTGAGTGCATCTTTTGAGAATTTCAAATCTGATATAACTAGGTTGGTTTGAGTCAGTCGTGCTCCAAGCGCCTTTGGCTGTGCACTCCCTCCCGCTCACCGATAGAATTACAGTAACTAGCTTTACATTGACGCCCTTATCTGATGGTAATAACTCAATATAATATCATGATTAATACTTTCCATCCAGGTCATTATAATCTTCTTGACAGTGAAGTCGGCATAAGAACATCGTAAGGTAGCGTTGACTCCAGATATGGCAGACAAAAAAGAGAGGGGGGAGCGAAAACTCGTCGCAAACGCGCAACCAGTCTCTCGTCTCGACCATCTTTATTTAATAAAACGGTTCATCTGATCCTAACTTATTTTGCTCAAAGTGACGGATGGTAGTATAAATACTATCAAACCATCACACTATTATGACGCATGATCTTTACATTTTTATCAAGGTCTTCTAGTGCATATTCTGCACCCTTGTATACCATGCTGTCAGGGGGACCAACATTATCTGATGTTCCGAACCCCCGCAACCATCCATTCGCAGCATGTTCCAAAGCTCCAAATATCATGAAAGCACCTCCACATGGACCGCTCGTTGAATTTCAATGATACCAAGTATAATCGGAAGCTCTCATCGAGATCTATGCAATCGAAATCATTTTCTCACGAATCGATAAATCGAGTTGAACTGTCGCCGACTGTCGACTAGTTGCAAATTAATCGATCCTAATTGGGTGGTCTATCTTCAGGTTCATTCTACAACTTTGCGAAGAGCCACAAATAGATCAATTGTATGAGGTTGTGATCATTATGGCGGTGTTGATCACAGAGGAAAGGACAACATGAAAAAAAATCAGTCACCTTTCTTCCATGACAAAAATCCCTGGTATCTTTGACCCAAGAAGAAACAGGCACTCCCACATCTCAAGGAGAGAGCTATAAAATGACCAGAGAAACTTTTTTTCGAGATCGGAAAAAGAAATAGAGATAGAAAGATAATCACAACAAAGACAGAGAGATAATATACAAGCAGCAAAAGAATTAAATTCTATCGAAACAAGAAAAAACGTAAAGGAAGACTGGGCAACAAATCACAGCAATGAGGAGAGAGGAAAGTGTGACCGACTAAAATAACCGCACAAACACAAGAAGCAAAAATTACCCCTACCCAATCCACCACCACCACCTCCAATGAACGACCAAATTTTAAAACAAGAGCTCCATAAATGTTTAAATCCAACACAACTCCTGATAGTTGCAGCAAGCAGAGAATAGGTCGAATCAAGGTGGGGATGGAAAGAAGGAAAGCAATACTTGCTGTATATGAGTCGACAACGATCAATTACGATATATGAAAGCAAAGAAAGAGAAAAATGTGAGTCAGAAAAATAATCATCAGATGGGAACAGGTATCAAAGTGGCACACAAGATACTGGCAGATAAAAGTGGGTAATATGAAGCAAATGAGTATCGTATGTACGAGGAACCGAGAAGAGAAAGATGAAGAAAGACATAGATGATACACTAATCAAAATATGATAAAGAAGAAAAGGGATCGAGAATGAAGAGGGAAGAACATCAAGAAGACACAGCATAAGAAATTCCCACCATTCCACTCCGAGGGTGATGAAACAATGTCCAAATCGCGAGCAAATCCGCTACCATCAAATGGCCGAAGGGAAAAACACCGCCCTCTTAATAACAACCACATCTACTTTAAATCAAGTGGATCGTCCGGATGGCCGAACCACTCGTTGAAATCCGGATCAAAATCAACGTTCCCGTCCGCTTTGAAGATGGTCGTGTCGATGTCATCCAATGCAGTCGCCACTGCCATGAGGTCCTGTGAAAACATGGTATTCAAATCTGACATGCTTCCCATTACACTGGCATTAACATCGGCACCATTTGCACCTGCAATTCCAGATGGGTTCATGCCACCCAAATTTATGTTCATACCATGCCCTGTACCAGCGGTCATACCGGCCATCGGACTCATACCAGCCAAGAGATGCATACCTGGGCCACCGATTCCTGGTCCTCCTGCACCACCACCTAAACCCGCGTTGTTACTCCCTGGACCAACACTGGCAGACATACTCGCTGCCGTCTGTGGATTCATCCCCATCATCCCTAAATTCATATTCGCCGATGGGTTCATCCCGCCAGGACCACCCATCGAGTTCAAACTTCCCATCACCGCAGGTGCAGGTGATGGTGCTGCTCGTGCACCGCCGATCGGTGTTCCTTGGTTCAAAGAAGGGTTTTGTTGATTTGGAGCAGGCGTGGAGGGGTTGTTAGGGTTTGGCGTTTGTTGATTTCGTGGCGATCCTTCTGTAGGTTTACCGTCTTTCAATGATCCATCTTTCCCTGGTGCAGGAGACGGCGGTGGTAACATTCGATTTTGCGGTTGCCCACCTATTGGGTTGCCTCCGGCTCGAGAATTAGGTTGATTGAACGGAGGTCCCGGAGGACCACCTGTGTTGAATGATGGATCTGATGATGGAGGCGATGTGGCACTGACAGGCATGTTATTCTTGTGCATGTTGTGCATATTTTGTCGATATACCTGTTAAATCAACGGTGACAGAAGGTTAACTATGGACGAAATTATCAGCATGATCGGACAACTCACCAATACAGGCTGTGGGCCTGGGAGTCCTATCTGTGGAGGATTCATCACAGACATTCCTCCTCCCATTTGCGGCGGCATACCCATCTGGCCCCCCGGGTGTGGTACACCATTCGTTACGCCCCTTCCTTGCATCATTATCATGCCAGAAGGTCCATTACCCATATGTGGTGGCATCCCAGGCCCTGCGCCAGGTGCGCCTTGAGGCATCGGTGGCATCCCAGGACCACCTTGAGGTATAGGCCCTCCTGGCATCATATTCTGGCCACCGGGCACAGATAATCCACCCGGTCCATGGCTTTGCATACCACCCAGTTGCCCGAGCTGCATCCCTCCAGGCGGCATAGGACCTGGCATGCCAGGATTGGGCCCTTGCATATTACCAGGACCGGGCATTCTCAAACCTCCACCGCCAGGCTGCATCCCTGGAACTTGCATTCCAGAAGAGCCTGGTGGCTGTTGCTGTCCTGGGTATGACATGGAGGACATAGCTGGCGTTTGTCCGGGGGAGATTCGTTGACGTTTTCGCTCAGGCGGTGATGACTCTGTTCTCGGCAAATTCTCATGCTATGGAAGTCGAAAGATTAGTAGCTGAGGTCAAATGACGGCATAGCACAAACCTCATCTCCTGGCGAACTACTGTTCCGCTTGTTACGGTTCTGAAGACCTTGCTGTACCGGAAGAGTGTGTCGTACAATAGGTAAGGAGCTGGGAACATCCATTGGTTTGCCCATTCTTCGAGCCTTGCATGCCGACAAAATCCGTTGCTAGGAATTGGACCAACGGGTAAGAAACAATAACCGAAAAGTGAACGGCAGAAAACCCACTTTATCAAGTATTGTCAAAGCACTTATATCCTTCCCTGCTAGTCCGAATTCTCCTTTTACTTGCTCCAGCTCAGCGTTTGGTATCTGTAAAATTTCCATGTTTATAAGGTCACCGTTTACCTGTCTATGTACAAGTGAGGGGCTGGACTGAACAAGCCCACTTCCAGGAGTTGTCGTCCGACTGGGGGGTCGCCCTGCCATCCCAAATGGAGGTTGACCAGGCTGGGGGATGGCACCCTGAAGGTTCGGGTTCATTGGGCTCTGAGAAATCATTCCTCGACCCATGTTGACCAAATGAGGTGGCGATGCACCATACTGAGTCTGTCGTTGTGAAGGTGGTACACCAGCTCCGGGGGGTGAATGAGCCATAGGTGGACTTTGGAAGGGCCCGGTTGAGACCCCTCGTATCTGTTGAACCTGCCCAGGAGGGGGAGGTGGGCCACCCATCGGTGGTCGAGGAAGATCGTTGTTGAGCATGAACGGTGGGGCTTGAGGCGGTGGATGGGGCGGATTGCCCGGGTTTGGTGTACCATTAGGCTGGCTGAATGGACCAGGCCCCGGCATACCTGAGGGACCCCCAACTCCGTTCGGCAAGGAGCGACTAACAAAATTATTGGGACGTTGCGGTATTCCATTCATCATCCTAGGAGGCATCGCAGTTTGTGGACCTTGACAAGACTTTAGACTCGATTCACCAAAGGGAGAAGATTGAGGAATTACCGATATGAAGGGGAGAGACATTTGTCCCTGGTGCAGTTGATTGGGTGGACTGCATCCGTAGAGCAGCCTGGCGCGTTTGATGCTGTAGATGAGTGAGCGATTTGTCGAAAATGGAAATGAAGAGGAAAAATCTCTGACCTGAGTGTAAGTCAAAGCATCATCAGTAGCACCTCCGAGTGGATTTGACTTGGCCTGGAAAAGGACCCAAAAAACGCTCCACCACCTTGATGAGCGATTCAGGATCAAAAAGAGTAGAGTACAGACAGTGAGCAACACAAGCAAACTGCGGATCAGAATCTTACTCAAAAAGCAAACCCTGGCGGGCATTTATTGGAGGAGTAGACTCTGGGGCGATGTTTGCTTCGTTCAGTAACTCTTTTGCTGTCTTTTTAAATCCGCGTTTGTGACAATAATCGTATATATAAATGTTGAACCTGGAGTGGGGGTGAGCGAGGAAAAAGAGGCAGAAAGGAAGAACACACATCTTGTCGCCCTCCCATGAGAGAGGAGAGGCGGAGGGGTCTGGAAGGTGTTGGGAGGGCTGCGGGGGCATGATGGGCTGGGGTGGCGGAGGGGCTGAGGCCATCTGTGAGAGACGTGGGTAAAGTGGCAACGTGATTGGGGGGTTGCTCGGGGGAGAGACAGAGTCGGGCGACTGGTGTATGACTGCGGTGAGATCTCGGAAGCTCTCCAGTGCAGATGCGGACCGCGGGCAGCTGAAGGGAGGCGGGGTCAGTGGCGGCGATAGAGACCGAAAGGACGGCGAACGGACGGAAGACAGCGGCGGGAGAGCGAGAAGCACGTGGCAAAAGTGGAGGTCGCTGGGCGCAGCGAAGGGCAAAAAGGGCAGGTGGTGGTTGTTGGGAAAGCAGTCGTCGAGTGTGCTGGGGCTTGGCCACTCCCATTCTTGTTTGGGCGCCGACTCAATCTCCGCCCATTGCCGGCTGAAAATAATCATTTATAATTATTTATAGGATAGAATATCTAGTGAATATCTATTGTCCGTGGCGCCGAACCACTGCAATCTGCAGGTCCCATCCTCCAAATACATACCGCACCTCCAGCAGCCGTCGCATCTCTCGCCATCCTCCCTGTCCTGGCGCCCCTCCCCTTGCATCGTACACAAAGTCTGCAGGCGATACCAGACTCCTCGCCAGTGATCCCAGCAGAAACGCAATCACGGCAACCACCACCAATGTCGACATAGGATACACTGGCGCTCCCTTCTTCTGCTCCCTTGCAACATGCTGATCCACGCACCCCTGCGAGCCGCCCATATCTCCTCCACAATCACTCGGCACCGCAGGCATTATTCTCCCAGGTCCCTTAGTGGCTATATCGGTCCTACCTTCCTCCTTTCCCTTGTCACCTGCTCCGACACTTATCCCCAACTTCGTGAGCGGATTAGGATAGCCTTGCAAAAATCCTAACAGTCCTCCAGTGCTACAGGGTTCCACATGGCTCACATGAGGTTTATTGCCATCTTTATCCCTTCCCTGTAACGCACCCGATCAGTATATTTAACTCAAAGATCCGGGCACACGCACCGTCACCCTCGGCATTTCCTCGCCTATCAATCGTTCTTCTTTCCCCTGACCCATCGTCTCTCCCTGTTTCTTTTCTCCTTCTCCATCATTTCCACGAGAACCCGAAGACAACACTGCAGTAGTCATTCCAGAATCACATAGATCATCTGCTATTCCGACCGGTGTCTTGAGCTCCTCCGGAAGCGCCTCCGAGTCGTGCGGTACTCTACCCAGTAAAATTAGTCGCATTAGCATCGTGTTAGCTCGCGTGTCGTGTGAGAAAATCAGAAAATCATGGGGTTAAATGAAGTACCAATGACTGGCAGTCGAATCTGATGAATGAACTAGAGACTGCGTCAAAGCATATCAGACACAATCTCCGTCCCATGTAGGGGTATTGTTGGGTAAAATGAAATTGAGAGGTATCACCGCCGATGACATCACAAAGCAAGTTGAAAGTGAAAAGTTAAAAAAAAAAAACGAAATAAAAAAACGCACCTCGAAATGACGTTCATCTTGCCCACTCTATCATCCATCAGCTCATCTCTTCCCAAACTCGTCAACCCTTCTTTCTCATCTACAACCCCAATTTCTTTCCCATTTACAATCACGACTTCCCTCTTCCCAGAATCCTTCTTACTTTTCTTCCCCTTGATGCCATTGGCAGGATTTACATAGGTGGAGCTGCTAGAATTCACACCCACAGACGGCAAAACTTCAATCCATACGACCGCTTCGCCCCCCTCAGCTAAATCAATCCACCATTGCGGCCTCGTCTCTCCAGTTTCATTCGTATCACGCACATGTCCACCTCCTCTCACCTCACCTCCACCACCTGTCAGTGGATCCTTAATCACTTCTCGTTCAATCTGCGACGTTGGTAACACGATCCTGACTAGATGTCTTGTTCCACTTTCTCCTGATGAATGCATCGGTGACAATGGCATTGCATAGATAGCATACTGGAGTGGAAGCACATTTGCGTCCGTCGACATGTCCTTCTCCTTGAGCGAAACAAAACCACCTTTCTGCCCAACGCTGACATCTTTTCTCATCTTGGACCAAACTTTCACCTCATAGCCCTCCGTATACATCTTTTTATCCACCACGATTTCTGCCACAACTAAATTTCCAGGCCATCTTGTCGCTCCGCCCACGTCTTTAATTAAAAATCCAGTTGCGCTCCTCCCTCGTCTCTGACCATCGAATGCAGAAGCAGTTGCGACGATAGGAGACAAAGTGGCAGCTGACGAAACAGTTCTTTGTCTCTGTCTCGACGGTGAAGTCCGGATCTGTGAAATAGCTGGGTTGGAAAGATTTGCTGCGGGTGTTGCGTCTAATGTTGATAAGGATGTGACATTTGGGTTAGTTATCATGCTTTTCCTGCGTTCATGGCCAGTACCGCTATGTCTTGATCTGAGTGCCGTCCGACTTGGTCTAGGTGTGATAGCCTGCTCTCCATTTCCCTCCTCATTCCCATCCGGATCTGTTCTTTCATCCCCCATATCTGCCTTTCCGGGTCCAAGCCCACTGACACTCGCACTTCTAACTGCAACCATCCTGGCTTTCACAACACTTGCAGACAACTTCACTTGCAAGCAAACGCCCAATTTCTTTTCCTCGACCTCAAACTTCTCCCATACAACACCCCTACTTTCGTCCCTCTTTTTCAACCTCCATGCAGAAGCTTTCATCCCCGCAAACATTTCTTCCTCTTTCCTCCCCACCATTCCCATAACTAATGACGGTGCTGGAAGTCTCAACACAGGTATTGGTGCTGCCACTGACCCGACAGAACCCTTCACAAACGTCTCCAAAGCCAAAATACATCTCGGGATAGACGCGTTGATCATCGAGTTCACAGCAGCCGGTATTGAGCCCGCATAATCCACAGCAATATACCTTGTAACATGTGTGGATGGAATCATGTAATTCTCCTTCGTATACGGATCGAGTGTTTCCAACACCCATGCGTCAACATACACACGTCCAATTGGAAGGATATGTGGATTGTATTTCGCCGGTGCGAAAGATGCTACTGAGTCCGCACTGAAAGACGCAGAAATACAGTAAACGGTACGTCTAGCACTGCTGCTTGAATGATCTCCACTTGCAGCACCTCCACCACCCAATCCAGACAAAAGCGTTCCATTCATGTTCCCTTCAGTTGAACTTTGTCGCGATACAGTCATCGACGCAGCTAAAGAATTCGACAACGAAGAAGATGCAGAAAGCGCTCCTCGGACAACCACGTTCGCAATGTAAAATCCCCGATCCCGAAAGGGAAACCCAGCTTTCGAAACCAAAAACACCGTTTGACCATTCGCACCATACGATTCGAAAACTTGGACCGAATCAAATCGATCATCCCATTTCCGTCGACAGTCCCAATGCGTTATCGTAGGTACCAGTTCGTCTGCGGATAATCCTTCAATCACTTTGGAACCTCGGTGAACGGGGATGATAGGTGAAATTTCTGGTACGATTTTCCGGTGAACGAGCAGTCCTCTTTCCGAAACGAGCGTCCAGTCATTGTTTGATACGTTGGGGTTCGTGTCTTGTGCCCATGACAATGCTTCCAAGGCGTGCTGAAGAGGTAGTTTCGATGAAGATGGGAGTGCGTTGTCTCCAGACACGTTTATAGGCGCTATAGCAGCTACTGCTTGTTGCGTCGTAGTCGTCGCTTGGTCAACGTAATAAGTGATGAATCTAGCCAAAGGACTTGAATTCTTGGGCGCCGAAGCCCATGTATTTGCCGAATTTGTAACAGAATTAGTCGCTTCCCCAGGCACATCGGCCCCATCAGCACTAGCCACATGTCTATTTCCGTTATCTCCCCACTCAGCCCTTTTCCGGTTGATATTGCTCATGACTGGAGGTTGATCAAGAGGTATCCGGACGGGTTTGACGCGTTTCTGCTTTGTGAGTGCCTTGATCTCCGAATCTGCGATCTCTTCCACGTCAACATGAACTTTGGCTCCATTGACTATGACCAATCCTTTCTCTTTCCCAGGAGCCTTTCTGACTATTGTCAATAGTCTCTCATCGTCAACGAAAAGCACATCATGGGCCAATGTCAACCAAAGTCCTCCTCCCTGAGCTGATAATTTATGCCTCCTAAGGCAGGAGATAGTTTGAGGCGGAGGATCAACAATGATGTCCAATGACGCAGCCCAGGTATCAAGGTCACATCGTAACTCCAGTTCAATAGCAGGCGAATGTTGGTCATTATCGTCGCCATTTGTGTTTGTTCTTCGACTTGCCGAGGCTTCGTACTCCACCCTGAAACTCGTCTTTTCATGGTCGTATCGTATCTCGTTGGCTTTAGCACCTGCTAGTCTCGTCATGGTGGGTGGACCACCACACTTGATTGCAAATTCACCGATTCCGGCCAAAGTGCTAATCATCTGGTTTGGTATTGACGTTTTTCCGGTCCATCCTTTTGGATCAGACTGCTCGAGAAGTGTAATGAGTGTAGTGGTAGGTGACAGGGCTTCGATAGACCATCCTTGTAAATCAACTTGAGTGCGAATGATGTTTGTATCAGGGGGCGGAACGTTGGGAAAGAGATGGGGTTCATCTGCCGAAAAAGAGAAGACGTGGATTGTACTGGGTGATTTATACACTGTCTTGAGTAAGACAGCATCCCGACCACTAAATAAATGTGAGTCAAAAGGAAGAAAAGCCACATTTTCACGAAATAGCTCACTTGACTGGCCACGCAGGCTTCGTCTTATAGTGCCACAACTCTGTCAACTCACTGACATCTTCCAGTAGTGCCCCATCCTCATGCTGCTTATCCCAATATACTCTAGCTCCTGGCGATACGACGACTGCAAAGAGATCCCATACATTGACGCCGAGAAAGGTAGCTTCAGCTCGGTAAACAACAAGCGTAGGATCAATCGAATCCAGTTGTGTGATAGAAACACCCCTTCCCTCAGTGGCTAGATTACATTGAGTGATGATGGCACCATAAGAAACTGAAATATACCAACTTCGTCGCCATTTCGCCTCGGGCTCCTGTAATAAAGAAGAAAAATAGATATAATTTCTTCGTACGCGCGATGATATCGACTTCTCGCCGGCAGCCGACCTTTCCGTGGCTATGCGAGTTATCGCAATAGACGATGACGATGACGAATCGTTGCTATTTATACTGCCGACCGACGTGGACGTGGCGTAACTGAGGTCAGCTGTGCTAGCAATATCTTGCAGGACTGTCTTAGAAATGAAATGTGAGGACGGGTCGCGCTCCTCCGCTTCTACGATTGGCTTGGATATACCATTCAGCCGAATGCCGCGAGATGCAGGTGACACTTCAACTGTGAGTTTGACCTTGAGAACGGAATGGGCATCGGGAAGAGTACTATGTATGAGGCGAAGGGTGATCTGATCCTGAGAAAATGAATGAAGATATTTTGGTCGTAGAGCTGTCGCAGACCAAGGCAATTTTTCAACTTCTTCGGAGGAAGCCTTTGTCGTGATTTGAACGTCCCAGCCTACTAGAGACGGTAATACGCACTCAATCGAACGGGTCAATCGTCTCTGTTCTCTTAGTGAATGAACCTCCTCCATCCCTTGCTGTTGTTGAATGGGCATCGTGTGCTCATCTTCCTCAGGTATTATGGAATATTCCACGGTGAGCGCTTCCCTGTCAATCTGGTAGCGTATCCGGTCTATGGACACGCCATTTCCATAGCCTGAAAGTTTTGCAACTCGTCCCCCACGCTGGACCACCGTCTTGGATAAACTGAGAGTCATGGTTGCAAGCTGCTGCGCCATAGTGGCTGCAGAATAATTGAACATCCACATAGCTTTGAGATCATGCTGCCAGAAACATGTTATACGTAGTCGCGCTGGTCGTTTCTTTCCATCGTCGCGGGTCGATTGGGAATTTACAAGCTGTATACACCATGCGAACACTGGACGATATACTTAGATAAGGATTGTCGAGGGCGACAAAAAAGAGGCGTACACTTCACGTGTGAGCGTACATAGGGAGGCGAAGGACGAAGATAAGCAGGTTCATCAACTGAGCGGGGAAGGGAGGTAGATATGTCAATAATGGTGTTCGCATCATGAAAAAGTCGTGAAATTGTAACTGCATCCCGAGGGCTGGGCTTCTTTAGAATGAAGTTTCTGCCAAATGGCAACAACCGACTTACTTTGCAGGCCATCCCAACGTAAAATTCGTCTTCGAGATCCTAGTCTTGTGGTCGAACATCTCCAATAAATGCGCCTCCTCTACAGCAGGATCCCATTCCTGCCTAAGTTCCGGAGTCGTAAGCACAGCCTTCCAGGACTCCAATGAGACAAAGTCCTCCGCTAGTGAGACCTCCAGCAACATTCTGTAAACATCATCACCATCCTTGCCCATATGCCGGTGAACAATGACGTCTGCAAGTTCTGGCACAGTCAAAAGACGCGACTTGCCCTTCTTGCTCGGTAAATCGGTTGTTGCCAAGATCCGCCTCCAGTCGGAGGGTGAAGAAGACGTTAAAAGTTGTCGAAAACGTAATTCTGCGTCGGTCAGAGCATTGTACCAAGATTGCCGCAGGCTGGGAGTGTCATGGAGTATCAGTGATGCGATATCACTACGAGCTATTGGTTACAAACACACCTGGAGCCATCAGACATTGTTTCGTAGTTGATATAGACCGAAAGAAAGATGACAAAGTCGTGAAGAATTAGCCTTGAAATGTGACAAGAATAGGCGCCGACATCAAAGTCCACTTTCACCATGTCATTTAAATAATGTGTATTACTTAAACATCATTGCAACTTATTGAAACATTCGTTGATATCTTAGAGTACAAGCATCTCCTTCCACCACTCTATTCCTATCCCTATTCTTTTCATTTATACGTACTTAAGTAGACTTGTCTACCACGGACTGCGACCGAGCACCGTGTAACAAATTGCCAATTAAAAAAATAATTCATTGATATCTGATCTAGTGTTTGGGATGTTTTTATACAATTGAAAAGAAGTGCTGCAGTACATGTTGTTCGGTATGAAATGACTTCCTTGAGTTTTCATTCTGCTTTTTGCTTTAGTCATCAAGAAAGTAAGGAGTATTGATCACTGTCTTTACTTGTCATTATCAGATCAGGTAGATCAGACTACCCATGGCTAACACCCTTGACTCGAGAGTAATTGCTTACTCCTACATGTAATTCGTCCCGAGGTCGACTCTATCAACGACCCTATCAATACCATATTGAGAAAACCAAAGGATCTACTGATTTACAATTTTTTCACTTTATGCCATATGATCATCATAACCTAGCCTATATTAACTAAATAAAATTAGAACTACAATATTGGCACCCAACAAAAAGTAAGAAAGATCATTGACTTATCGGGTTGTCATTACTTATACTCGCAAAAAAAGTGAAATCTGTAAACTAGGTTTTTCCTGATGATGCCGGCCAGGTCAAGTTTAGTCTATCACACCAAGGTGATCTTCCTTGATCGTCCCGATAGCAAACTGCAAATGAGATGTATAAGGTATGATAGGTTTGTACACATGTGGCAGTTGCTCACGATTTCCGTTGCGTCAACACGCGTGCCAACAATTTTTAACCGTACCCGCGTATTCTTCTCAATGATCTGTACCCATGAGATCTCTTGGATTTTATAGACATTAGCGTAATCACCTGGTCTTCAGAAGCAAACGATGGTGGATTTGAATTAGGGTCAAACCGCATATCCGGATGAATCAACTGGAAATCATGAGTGCCAACTTGAAAAGGTATCGAGTGTATTGACGAACTTGATGAGATATGAAGACGGTGAGAGGGCCAACATCAGCAAAGAAACCCATCTATAGATGAGCGTAACTGGATATCAGTATTTCAGTTAAGATAAGTTGAATCATACTTTGTTCACATTATTTACTACCCCATCCACCACCTCGCCTTTGAAAGGCTTGAATACAATCGCTCGATACCTCGTTATGAACTCCGCCTGGCCACTGCCACTGAGAACCATGCCTTTTCCAATGTCTAATATTGATACAACGGCGATGATGTAGCCGAATTGGCCAGAACAAGTGCCCTCGACGTCCGAGTAAAGCTTTGATTCTAAGAAACTGAGCATACGGGGGCCAAAGTATGATGGGTGAAGTAGGATAGTATGCGTGAGTTCTTTCTAGTTAACTTGGATGAAACACATGAACGAGTGGTTCCATTCTAGACTACTCACTATGAAGAACATGGTAGCGTACTGGTGGTGAATTCGATCAAATGATTTCACATCCACTTTGTTGTGAGAATACAGCTTATGAAATCTTGAGGTCGAGATGTCGTGTGATCGTGAAGCTCGTGACACGGTGCACAAGTAAGTGTCAATCAAGTTTTGGATTCAGCGTTTATATTCCGCTACAAGTAAACTAGGGCTCAGATGTGGTGAACTAAGCTCGTGCTACAAGAAGTGTCTACAGGATATGGTTCTGAGAGGGTGTGTGCATGTAGAACGTGGCAACAGATATGATCAGGTTGGATGTTCAAACCTCATCTTGACCACTCATGTTGCCTTGTCGAATTGAGCACAAATTGTGCAAAGAATAAAACAAAGATTTAACTCAGCACGGCTCTGAGTTGTTTTTGGTCACGCTAGAAAGTCTCACATCAATCATATTTTGTATGGTCTGCCAAGGGTAAGTTATTTTGGGCGATGTCAAGGATAACCACAAATCGCGTTCGAACCATTATTTCTGCTCTTCTTCTAGTTCATCTCTTAATAATTCTCATACCAAAGGGCAATTTCAAAACGCCCGAACTCCTACTCACCTGCAGTTGGCAGAGTGTGACTGTGTGACCAAATCAGAATGTAATCAGAATGTGCGCTGTGTGAGGTCTAGTAATAGGACAGCTAATCCTCTTTCAATGGACCACATTTTGACATCTACTTCCCTTTATTCACTTTTGGGAGTTACAGTAATCGCTGGAGTTGCTTCGGTAGCGTCAAATACCTTTCTTTCTAAGGATGCCTCAACAAAAGATCAGTGGACGTTCATTTGGCTGGTATGCAATCGGACCGTCTTGCATGCTCTTCACCTCACTTTGAATCTCAGACCTTTGATGCCCTTATCCACTTTTCTTATGAGGGCTCCTGGCTCTATTATTCTACCTTTGGTCGTCAGGTCAATACCAGTGCAGGGCCTCTGGCTCAAATGTGTACGTTGTCACACTATTCACCTTCGTAATTCTGAAGTTAGTTCACTCGTAGGGAAAGAATACAGCCTAGCAGACTTCCGCTGGGGTGTTGCTGATTCAACTATTGTCTCCCTCGAAATGCTCACCGTCTTGGGTGCAGGACCTATCTGTCTTTATATTGTGTACCAAATCATCAAGCGTGATCCAGCAAGGCACTATTGGATTGTTGTACTGAGCACTGCCGAGTTATATGGTGGTTGGATGACGTTCTGCCCTGATTGGTTGATTGGAAGTCCAAACCTGAATACTTCAAATTGGTTACATCTTTGGGTTTATCTTTTCGTATGTCTTTCTTATAACAAAAGTTGATGTTGCATCTCATACCCTAACAGCTCATGAACATGATGTGAGTCAGGTTCCTTACTCACTTGATCCCTTCTAACAAGTAATATTAGATGGGTGATCATCCCTCTGATCCTGATGGTAGATTCCTACGGATTTATTGCCAGCACGCTTCGTGCTGCCCAGAAGAAAACAAAATCTGATTAGTAATCGCACATCCTACTGCTCTATAGTCAGATCTCTATACCCCATACCCTTGTGAGTTTTCAAGAATTACCGAACTTCAAAGATACAAGTATTTTGTTTCCACACGTTGTTAGTAATGATTGATTAACGAGAGCATATTGGTCTCCCTTAAAATGGTCCACAGTTCATAGCTAGACGAATAATGATATAAATACCAAAGAGCATTCATTACACAGGAATGCGATCGACTCCTAGATCTGCATCAGACTTTGTCTCCATCTCGGACATCGCTAGTCTACAACAAACACTTAATGATTATGGAGAACAGTATGACATCAGGCTCACTTGTAAGCATCACAACAATCTCTTCGTACATTCGCACTCTTCCATCGTTGTTTGGTTTGCATATCCGCATCCACATCTGAACGAAATTACTCGATGAATCGGGGAACGACAAGTTAATGCTCACCTGAGTCCTCTCCCAGCAGTAAAAGGCGACCACGAGGAAGAAATTGCCTAGCCGATTTTGGTGAGTGGCGAGATTCGGAATGATATGTACACACCAGGATTTGTTTTTATCAAAGAACCTCAAGATATAAAGCTTCAACTTCCGTTTCTCTTGAGTGTCTAGACAACCCCGGAGAACATTCTTGGGGACATCCGGGTCGTCCTGTTCGAATATCACGGCTGGCCACCAAGGATAGGAATCTAAAAAAACATCAAAGTCAACTGCGTGTGAGTAACAATCATTTCACAAACCTGCTTTTGCCCATACTGAAAAAAATAGCATCTGAATCAGCAACCATTGTGCAATAGATACAGCAAAAGACATACCCAGAGTCCCACCCTCTACTTTTTCACCTTCAGCCAGAGATACACTCGTTAAATTATCCTTATCTAATTTGCACCCAACCGTCGTCATCAATGCCGCAGCCGAGCCCTTCCTCCTTCCCCTTCCCCTCCCCCTCTTTTTCGTTTGTTTGGCTTTGCCTGATTCCTCAACAGCTTCGCTTCCAAATTCACTCAACGAACTCAACTCTGATTCTGCGCCTCCACCTTTGACCACGGTAGTACCAGCAGCAGGCATCCCTCCACTGACTGCAGATGTTGCTGAATTAGGTGGGACCATCAATAAATCTCGACGCAAGATTTGCTCGCGTTTCTCTTCCTTGCGTTTGAAGTTCTTTGCCCGTCGTATTGCAGGTGTGTCCAACTCTTCGATGATAATAGTGCCATTGGCACCCTGAACTATTTTGCTCGTTTGCTCAAGTAGAACGAGATCAGTCGCTGTTCTATGTCCAGTGGAAGATGAAGAAAGAGGAGTTGAGACTGAAAACACAGTCAAGGTAGGTGGCACAGACGTCGAAGGCGCGATTACTGTTGCTGACGGAACTGAGCTGGGTAGGTTTTCAAATACAATGCTTGATCCGGCTTCAGGAATCGTGGGTGTTTCCGGTGGCGTAACTTTGATTTCAGGGCTAAATTGTACTAGTTGAGAATGATCGGGAACAGCAATAGCGGATTTCAAAGATGCCGAGGACAGAGGTCCTATTTGTACGGCTTCTTGTTGAGGTAATGTCAGAGTTTGATTCTCAGATGCTGGAGTACTAATAACCGAAAGCCTTGAAAGAGCTTGTTCTTAAAAGGGAACAAAGGTCAGGCCTAGCACGGACGCCAACTGAGTAAAAAAAAAGTACCTGTTCTTGCCCGCTTTCTAGGTGGAAGTTGCATAGACCTATCAACAGGCATTCGACCCCTTCGTCTTTGATCTGGAGGTAAGATCCATCCACCATCGAACATCTTGAACGAATCCCTATTATCGACGTCCAACACTACAGGTGGTAGTTCCGTACGGCCAAGAAGTGACAAAGAAGAGCGTTTCCTTCGAGGTGGTCTTCCTGGTTTCGGGGATGTTGAGTTCATCTCTACGGAGGTTTGAGCATCCCCAGGAGCCTCTACGATGAATGGGCCAGCGCTAGTTGCTGTTGAGTGGTCCTCGAACGCGGTATTTATAAACCCTTGTGACCCGTAAACAATAGCCCGTGCGAATGATTGTGGTAGTGGCGATGACGATGACGACGATACTTCTGAAATATCAGGAAATGCTGAAGCAGAAGAAGACGAAAATGAAAGAGCAGAAGGGGGAGGTGATAGAACAGGGCGAAGGGAAGGATCTGGAGCAGGTGAGGCAGTTTGTAGCGGAGGAGATTGCAAGGAAACCTCTGCATCAACAATCCGTGACTGGTTAATGCTTGGGTGAGTACGGGCTAGATATTCATGATGGTGTCCTCCATTTAGAAGAGTTAAAGCCTCAGCAGCAGTAGCCATTGCTTCTGCAGCCGCAGCCGCTTTCTTAGCTTTGGCTCTTTCGTATTCGGCTCTGCGATCACGTTTCCTGTTAGTTTTCAGTGGTGGGGGCGGTGGGGGCGTGGGCAGAGGTTTGGGCACAGCGAGTTCATAACTGAGTAAAGATTGAAGAGGCTCAGTTCGAAGATCGATAGGAAGGTCAGGTTTAATAGCAGAGATACAAGTGAGAAGTTCGAGGACAACCAGAGGGGGTTCCAAGTCCCCAATTGTTAGATCAATCTTCGAGGCTTCATCTATATCCATGACGCCCTCGTTTACATCCATAACGACCTTGCTGACATCCATGACGCCCCCACTGACACTGGCGTCATTTGAGTGAGATATTGTTTCAGTGCCAATGTCACGAATTAAGGATAAGTGGTTGACACCATTACTAAGCACTTCTGGTATGGACATTCGTTCATTATCGAGTACCACATACAGCGGAGGCGCGCTCTTCTTCAATCGCAATGCGGCACGATAAACAACAGAACCGGATTTGTTGTACAACAATGCATTGTTGATAACAAGGTCCACGTCATCCTGGGGACATCTATAAGTCGATTGCATAAACACGACATTAGTAGACATGCCTTGAATGCTTGAACATCCCAGTATTCATGTCTGTCCAGTTTAGTCTCAATCATGATCCAGCACATCGGCTTCTTAACGACATCATAATAATCCGGAACATCCTGTTTTGAGACTGGGTTCTTGAAGAATTCTTGTTTATCTAGCCTTTTAATCAGGTATATCAGCACAGATTACACAATCAAATGTACCTGACTCACGATACGATACGATCTAAAACATGTTGCATGGCATCCTCATGAGAGAAAAACGTTTTAGAGACTACATCGTAAACGAGTTCTGCCTGTCTATACTTTCTTGACTCTCTCTTTCGACATAGCTCGGCCAGGGCGCGTAACCTAAGAAGATCGCCACGTAACCGTTGAAGTTGCTAATTCCAGATTCAGTTCATCAGGTCAAGATGTAGCGTTCCAAAAGAAAAACTCACGTCCATCTTCATCCTCTTTTCCTGGTCCGATCGTATTCTTACGCCAGCTGTAGCAGTCCAAGGTTCTAGATGTAAACGCTTGAGTAAAGGCGCACCGCGTCGTGCTTCTCGTTTCAGGCTCCAATATCGGCACAACGTATGCACAAACTCAGGCTTCTTGCGAAGAGTGACTTTCGAAACGTAAGATATGATTCGGTTGACTATAAGCGCAGGTACAAGCGGAGGACCAGCGCGGTACATTTTGGCATATGCACGAGCGGATTTATTCGATGTTGCGTTTAACCCATTGTCATCCTCGGATTCTTCGGCGGCAAGAGCCGCTTCCCGAGCCTCTTGTTGTTCTCTCTGAGTAGCGATAAGACATGTCACCAAAGGCTAGTACAGGGGGTACCCACTGGAAGGTGGCGTTCACAAAAACACATAAGTACCGCTGATTCTGATCCTTGAGTAACTTTCATTGATGATAACAGCTTCTCTTTTCGTGCACAAGTCGCATGAAATGCCAGGAAACAGGAACTTTTCGCGCATTGAATGCACGCTCCTTCCCTAATTCCGCAGATACTACACCTCTTCATCATGGTTATCCTGAAACATCATTCAAGAAGTAAAGACGACTCACCAGTTTCCACCGCTGTTTTGATATCTTCTCGACGCCATCAACAGGCTCCATGAACACTTCGTTCATAACCCGTGTCTCCGGTATCCAGATTGTGCAAAGCAAATGAACCCATTCACCGTGCACTGTTTGCTTGAAAGCACCACCCTCGTTGGGACACAATATACATCGCTTGAAAAAAGGTCAATAAAACTGGCACAGAAAAAGGCATCTAAGCTTACCACTGGGTTTTCAGGAGATACTGTACACTTGCGGCACAGCCATTGACCTTCTGGAATATATGGGATGCCGTAACAATCTGTGACGTCGTGAGACGGATAAGTGCAAGGCGTAGAACAATGAGCTCTCGCACCTTGGTGGACAGCAAGGTTACATCCATCACAAAAGACAATCGCATTGCTGTTTTCTCCCTCAGAATCATCACATATAGCGCAAGTGGAGTCCTCAGAGGGCAAAGCCAGGTCAGGTTTTGGAATGTGCTTGGTCTTTGAATGAAGGTCAGTCTCTTCGCATTCACGCAAGCAGTTCGGACCCACCAGATCAAACCACTCCTTCTCCAGTCGATCCATGACTATCTCAAATATCTCATATGAAATTTTATCTAGTTGCTCTTTCCGACGTTCCATATTAATTGCTTCTAACCATTCTTGATCTATGCCGTCGAGTCAGTCGAAATGAACACCAATTTTGTCTCATAGTTACGAACCTTGTTCATCCATATCATATTCGACTTGCCGCGCCAAGTCACTTTCTAGAGGTTCTGAGAGCTCTGTGTAAGAATGCATCTCTCCGAAAACGCTATAAGACACACCTATATAGCGGATATAGTGCTCGGGTCGCATGAAGTCAGAGAAGTCATTGTCTAAGAAAACATTAGCACACAATTTAAGACAGATTGCAGCTGCGTACATCCATATGAGCGAGCTTGTAGGTCATGAACACCACCAAGCTGCGTCGAGTTATCTTCTATCTTCTCGAATTCGACTCTGGGAAGCATAGGAACAGCTGGTGGAGATCTGCCATTGCGACCCATAGAGAAAGTTTTTAAAAAATGGGGCACTAAAAATCACAAAAACACGACAAAGTTAGAAATCGGGAGGACTCTCTACGGTCACCGTCGACGGACATTGTTTGCTCTTCGTGTTAACCGTTACGTGACAATGTAACAAGCGGCATGTAAATCACGTGAACGTGACAAATTCGGCAGCTGAAATCAAAAAATTTATTTTGCTTACGGGTCAGCAACCCTACTCCCAAAACATCTCTCGCCATGATCCCTCGCTGTGCCTCTGTGTTTCTTGCAGATCCATTGACTGAATCATGCAGCTAAGGATCAAGAGAATATTTACAACCTTGTTGCACCTCGGCATCAATTGTACAACGGTATTACTTATTACAACAATTTCTTCTTCCAAACCGACCTACCGACCTACCCTACCAGCTTGAGCGCCAACGAAGTTCAGCCTCTTATTTACATGACAATGCACCACCACTTGTTCTCCTCAGCTTCCCTCACTTCACGTCGCCTTTGTTCCTCGCGCGCTTGCTGCTGGCGTCGCCGTATTTCTTCTAGACCAAGTCTTTGTTCATTAGCCTCTGCTTGTAAGCGACCTTGATCGCAAAAACCAATCCATGCAGGCCCTGCAGGTCGGGCAGGCTGAGGATTTGCACGAAGTAGGTTGGCTCTCTGATTTATTATGGGGGGTGTGGCGCGATTTTGATGTAACAATTCAAGGCGGCGTAATTCTGCAGCCTGTTCTGCAACAGCTACTTGACCACCTGCGATTTGCACGATATTCGGTACCTGTGCCCTTAGTTGACCACCAACTTCTGCTTGCCTTCGACCATCCCCTGGATCATTGTACCAATCTCCATGCACTCTTGTCATATGGTCATAAATACTGTTGGCGTCGAATACACCAGCACAAATCCAACAGAAATGTACTCCACATCGACAGCTGATATGGTGACATCCTTCAACTTTCTCTACCCAGATTCGGCAAGAGGGGCATTGTTTGACGTTGTTCTCGTCGGCCCAAGCTCTGAGTAAACGCTCTTGCTCCTCAGGATTCTTGTGCTGGCGCTTCTCAATACAGCTCATTCCAGCGTGTCCCTCAGTGTGGCAAGCTGAGCAAATTTCGAGGAAGCACGAAGGGCACTGAAGTTCATACGGTAGGACCGTGGCACGGTAGATTTGGGAGCAGCCGGGTGTAATGCAGTATTTGAACGTATCGGGGTTCCTGTCAAGATAAGAGCTAAAGGCGGCTATCATCAGCTGTTCAAAGCGCTGAGGAGGCAGGAATTTTCTGATCAAAGGAAGTGAAAAATGACTATTGCATGTTGCATCATCCCCCACACACTTGAGTGGGAAGCTGTGATTATCGAGTGTGGAGAATATGTAATGGCGAAGGCAAGCAGAGCAATATATATGGTTGCAATTAATTTCGACGGGTTGCGATACCACGTCATAGCAAATAGGACACGAGGTATCATCAGAGGTGATCGTCGAGTAGGACACATGATCCAAAAATTTGTCCATCAATTGCGAGAGATGATGTTTAGCCTCCTCTAGGTCTGTACCACGGAGTACTATCACCGACGATCTGGCGTCGAGAGCCACATTCTCTTCTCCAAGAAGAGCTTGCATCTGGGACAATCCTTCCCTTATAAAGAATCCTAAAGCTCTTTTCTGAAGGGGTATGGTCTGTTCGGAGGAGATGCGCTTCACTTCTTCTCTAATGCGTGATTTAGCGTCTTCAATCATATCTGAGCGACCAAAGATAACAATGCAATCACGTTTCCGGTCTCTCCAAACATAGACACCAGTCTTTTCACATAGACTGTCGAGGAAATCTTGGCCCTTGTTGGACTTGAAGGCGGGGTGCCAATGAGCAGCATCGAGCCTCTGACCGCCAGCCAGATTTTCGATGCGAACCTTCAGGGCACCCACCGCCTGTTTGTCACGACCAGTCAATGAGACGATGACCTTCCTCCCACCGGCCTTATCAATGGTTTTGACCTGAATTTTGACTTCTCGACCTCTGTATTCGCATAAATCAATCCATTGATTTCTCTGTGAGATATATTGTTTTTCATCAAGAGTGATGATAAATCGATATGGGTCAGACAAGAAAAGGCGCAAGGGCGGGAAGTTATCCCCGAACGCTCTGGCTTTGAGACTATCGCACGCTATCTGAGCACCTTCGTATGTACCAAACACGGCTTTTGCAGAGACGGTGTTTGGTCGGGGCTTATTTTCGAGGGTAAAGCTGCGAAGAGTGGAGTTCGGTAAGCTGCGGAAATGTGAATGCAGAGCAGAGACCACATTGTTCGACGTATATGAGAATGGATCTTTAGAGATTTCGACGTCTTGTGTTCCAGCAAAATTCCTCATCTTCTGAATGGTGGTTGCACTCGATATTCTCGAGATTTTGACTCTGGCACGTTCAATAGGTGGTTCGTATGGATCACAAACATCCCGTTCCTTCTCCCAATCGAGCTCTGCTCTAATATGTTGTCCATCCAGGAATCTTCGGTCAAGTTCCCGAGCCTTTTGACCTAGTTCCCAAATTTCAAGATGCGCATAGCGCGCGATCATGGTAAGGAAGGTAGGCCGCCACGAGATGGTAAGGTGATATGAGTTCTTATTTGAGGCGCCCATCGCCCGACCCTCAGAAGTACGTTCACACACAACGAACTCAAGATGATGATCCCGAAACTCAATTCCGTTGAGCCCAACAGCAACAGCATTAACATCGGTCGCGTTACCCAAAACAGTAGCCTGCTGGCAGCCATCAATATCCTCGATGTGGAGAAGGGCAAGGTCGTCTTGTTTGATACCTTGTTGTGTAAAAAGGTCGAGGATTTCTTTTGATGTCGCATCCATGGGTAAGTTCTTAACAAGGATCGAGGAGGCCTCAAAGCTACATATTGCATTCTGAACAACCAATCCAGCACCAAACTTCACGAAAGAGTTGTGGACAAATCGTTGAATGGTCACCGTCGAGTCCCTGGCCCACTCTTCTTCTTGTCTGCGGCGTTTAGCAATCCTTTCTATGTCCATCGCTTCGGCCGGTTGTGATTGTAATTCTCTCCGAGCAGCAACAATGCGCTCTAGGGCTGAACGAGCCGCTTCTTGCAGCGCTTTTTGTGAACTTTCTTCTCCCGCTTGCTCCCTAGAAACCTCTTCACGTTCCTTGCGGGCAATCTCAGCCTGTTCCCTGACACGACAGAGAGCTAGATCCGCACTCATATGGCGTGTGGCAGTAGCATTGGACGGTGACAGGCTTAATTTCTTTCCTTTACCTTTCCTTCCTATTTTTTTTCCAGCAGGGATCGATTTTGTGGAAGATGAACCCTGTGTCGTAAGGTGTGTCCCGGTGCTCGAAGTCTTCCAGTTAAGCTACTAATTATTTATTTAGGGAGAATAAACACCAGTGGGACGTACCAAGATCTCATGCTGAAAGTAACATTTGTCCCCCCATTTACAATTTCCAGCCTCCCAAGCACGACACGTCCTGTTTGTTTTCTTGACAATCCTAATCGTATTTCTGTCCCTTCCTCCAGTAAGTCGTGTTTTGTCTACCATGGCAGTGCTATACGGTATTTTAGGCAGTATGATGGGATGGGACAGTCGGTGTGGCTTACGATGAAGTCGCAATACTGGTCTGATTTTCATATTTAAGGGCCTGACACGGTCAAAATAGCATATACTCACTGAGTTCGATTTCACTTCGTGCAGAAATTCGCAATCATTTCCATGTATGCATGCTCTTCTTCCTCCTGAGATCTGACAATTTGCACATTCTGTATCCCCCAGAATACCGCTTGCCATATCAAGGGAAGATGGTCGAATCGAAGCCTGAAGTTGACTCAGTTTGTTGATACGTCCGATAATCAGCTCGCGTGACGAGCTCAATCAATACTTTCAGCGTTTGATTGAAAATAGGTGACTGGAGATAAAAGTATATACGCCAACATGCTGGAAACTTTGTATTCCAAAAAATAGTGATATTCATTAGCATAAGCCTGAGTACACAGCCGACCCATTACCCAGATATCAGTCAAAAATCGATTACTTGTGTCAAAATAAACCATCAAAGACATAATATCACTATAGTTACATAGTCCGATGTAGACTCCTACCTTATATATCCAATTGACGGCCGATCCCCGAAAATGATTCACATGGGCAATAGCAATTTACATTCACCCTCTTGTTCTCTACCCGAGCTAGCGGGGATTAATATAATATAAACGTCTGGTCCATTGTCTTCCCTCTTGTTGCTGAGACTGGGCACAATGCAGACCCACCTTCTCTGCCTGAGTTATACTACAGATTGTAATCAGTGAAACACTCTCATGTGGTCCTAGCTGCTGGTTGCTGATTGAAAATAGAAATCCAATCTGAGAGCATGGCGGCCGTGGTTGAGGAATATATGGCTCATTCTGAAAGCACTGGAATTCGACTGTTCAATCATGCATACACACTCCTTATTTTTCGCGCTCCTTGCTGCTACCGTTTCTATGCCCGTTGTCTCCTCAGGAAAGATTTACGAGGCATATACCTATATCATTGCCTCATTTTCGTGCTGATCCAGAATAGGAAATCTGCTTGGGGTCATGATGGGGCTAAAGGGTTCCTGCCCCTCGTTAATCTCTACCCTGACCCCAGCATCGCACACGACTCAAAGGCACTCCACACAAATGCTCAAGTCCCAGTTAGTCTCCTAGCATGTTACTCGCGCACCCAGGCTGCCTGTTCTGATATCGATACAATGACACTGGGGTGCTCAATCTCATCTCGAATCTGTCACCGGTGGGCTCGGCCCAAGGTCAAAACCGATCTGAAATGACAGTCACAAATCAGTGCAATCCAAGGCAAGGTCCAATCCTATCCGCAGCAATCAGCAAAAGAATTTCTGACCCACCACAGCATATCCTTCATGGGAAATACGCTGCATACTACATCAAGTCGTGCTCAGAATACTAGCTGACACCGACTGCACTCTGTTCTAGTTCTTGGTAACCCTTCAACGCGCAGACAACCCCAGCCAATAGAATACATCACATGTGAAGTGTCCTTTGACTAGCACATGAACACTACACGGCCATAGTCAAGGTAATTCATGTAGCCGAAGGGAAAAGAATGGGAGCCTCAAATACCCCATCTAATTTCTTTACCACTCAGTTTGATGCACTCTTCTAGCATACCAACTCCGATGTTACCCGAGAAATTTTTCGCATCTCATGCATGCTATCTCCCCGTTTACTGTAATTTTTTCAGCAGTTCCAGGCCTTGTGCTCACTCACACGTCCTAAGGACTAGAAAAAATGTACCAATCATTTTTGTAATAATGCTAATGGACCTCACTCCGAATAGTCAGTTCTCCGACGCGCAACATTGTCAGTGAAACTTATCCCCTGTGGTTGTTTTCCAGCGTTATCACTACAGTCGACTCTAGGATAATTCATACTTTGTCATAACTCATAAATTTTCCGTCTCCCAAGCAGAATCTCGATCTCAGACTCTGTCAAAGCTCACAGCTGCTTCCAACTGCTATGGGTAATCTTAGAGTTGACTGTATTTAGGGCCCTCTGAGGATAATTCCATGGTAGATTGGTGACTACTCTTACCTTTACCCTTTGCTTACTCCACCCTTGACTCCAGAGTAAGGATAGAACCAGGCTAATGGTCCCGCCCACTTATTGATTTGGCACTAAACTGATTAACATCACATCTCACAGCTAAGGCTGATTCCAATCAACAACATTGAGGCAACACACCAAGTCGAAATGTCTAAATTTGTTGATCTTGGAGCCACAGAGGATCCAGAATATGACCATCAGGTACAGGAAATCATATAGAAGGATTCTAGAATAGATTTTTATATGTGCTATGAGTGGCTTCATGTTGGTGTATCGGTAGTTTCCTAGATCTCCCAGCATTTCATCGAGTACTAGCGTGGTTTACTGGATGCAGATTTGAATTACTACGTGAATGTCACTCCCTGTGACTGGCCGAATCAGCTGAAGACCCTAGTAAATGCATGTCATATCAGAGCTAGAACAACGCAGGGGACAACTTCAATTCCACCCTAATCCAGTCCAAGACACGTGGTATGTCGAAGGCTTGTAATTGTTCAATAGAGCTTGGAAGTCGCGGCCCCGATGATGATCGTCAATCTGGTTCACGTAAAGTATCACTACCTACTGCAACCGCTCTTATATGCTTTCTTGAAGCCGATCCCGAGTCGACTATAATTCGAAAGTTGATGCGATCAATTCAGACTTATGGTTGTTGCTAATTCATTGAAAAAGCAGTCCCTATGGAAATTATGATCCATCCGATACAAACACTGTTTGACTGCACTGTTGGAACCTTAGATGAAAAGCAGCTAAAGTCGCTTGGGGTGAGACTTACCCTTGCCAGTGCTGACTAGACTGGGTCATGAAATTTCCTGGCCTCTTGCACATACACTGCTTCTTTGAGAGCATAACCCTATACCGTTGGAAGGTCACCCTGATCCAATGTGGGATGAGTGTAATAGATTGCATTGATGCGCTGCAAAGCTGGCCGGCGAATCAAAGAATATGGATTTATAAGGTTCCTAACAGAGGGAGAAATTGAAGATCAAAATTATCATACTCCTGTTATAGAAAGGACCGCAGGCAGAATGTTCTTTCCTGCTTCCTGACGCGCAGAGGTGTATTGAACGAACTGTAGGGATAGCAAATTGATGATGTTATTCCGAGACTTTTCAGACTGAGACTGTTTTCTTATTCTGACTAGGACCTGTATATATTGAAGTGAGGCGTATCATTTACTCGGTATGTGTGGTATTTAAAATACTCAGTAGCACAATGTACACTTCAGTTCTCGCGCTATTTCGAGATACTGAAGTATTCCTTACACGAACAACTTGGTCATATCTGATATGTGGGATCTGAGAACTTTACGCCAATGGCGCCTTACGGCTTCTCTGCTAATTCCACGCTTCTGAAAACCTACATATGCCCATAGACACGTGTTGGGATATCTCAGACTTGAGAAGACCAAACTCCCCTACTTGGCAGATTACGATGTGAACAATAGACTTCATTGTCAGGCGGTCTCTTGACCACAAAGCTTACAATATGTACACGTCGAAAAAGGACTCACCTAGAAGACCGTAGGTTGGCTTGTGAGATAATCAATCTGTCTGACAGTGAAAAGTTCTGAAAATTATGAACGAACAATAAACAAGCGATGGTTGATCACTATTAGAAAGACAAGTGTTAAGAGCAAGCCTCAGGAGAATGCCTGGCCAAGTACAAAGAAAATTGGACAGTCGAGAGCGCTCTTGTGTTTAGCTCCAATAATTGGCTCCAACAGATAGCGGGCATTTGGGGCACAAAATACTGCCGGGGATATCTGCGGAATGGTAAGAATGTGAACTACCGGATTTGGAGTTCAAATGTCTACAGCGACAGAGTAGATAGACCCCCCAGATGTGCGCACACGGATAAATCAACAAACAGATAGATTTCCACTCATCATGGAAGGTAGCTGACCGTTGGACTATACCCAGAAATATGCCGCAAGATGTTTCTATTGATTAGAATTTTATTTCAGAGGCAGGAGTCAAGAAACTTCAGGATCCCATGCAGCAATAAATTTGGCCTGCTCTACGCCTCGTTGTTGCTCAGTGACCTCTTGCCCTCTTTTTTGGATGAAACTTAAAACGGCGATTTGTTTGTTTCATTACCTTGATCCCGAAGCTGATGTAGGTCCCTTTTCCTTCCAAGGACCAAGACCTTCGTAGTCCTTATAAATCCTGAACTCCGGTTGAGGTTAATGTAGGGCTGAACATCCTTGGCATGCGAAGGACCACGAGGAGTTCTTATCATGGCAAGCATCTGTTACCCGAATCTGGATGCATTAAGTCTTCTCTGCTTTGGTGCTTTCGGCTTCGAAATCCGATTTCTAGCCAGCTGACCTGACCTCCTATCGTCCTAACTTGTTTCGCTTCGCTTACACCCCAGCCCGCTTCTCGACCCGGAAGAGGGGCGACTGCCGTGCTTTTTCAGGGAATGTCTGAAACGTCTTGTGATCTTCGGGCCACGGGGAAATCCGGTGGAGGAGCTCGAAAAGGTGAAGTCCCGATAGGCACTGAGAGTGAAAGATCTGGAAATTAGGGCACAACCCGAACTCCGTCCTGCGATGCCTGTCGCGAGAGCAGTGTATATCAAGGAGTGGGTACCGTTAATACATGGGTGGGCCGATGCCCGCCGCAGACGGTTGCTTACTTACGGACTGACCCTTGCGTTTGTCATGTAATGTGACTGTCCCGTGTTGGCATATGTCCTTCATTCGATTACGAAACGGCTATCGACTGGTATAAATACATTCGAATCTTCCATATTACCTAGGCCAGTCCCTCAACATAGGCAAGGCTCTCCTGCTCCGCTACTCTTGTATCACATCAGCTTTCCGCCGCACATAAGAGTGAGCCCGCTGCTCAAACCTCTAACGAACACTTCGCAACTCCGCAAAATCTCCTTAACATTTGTTACGAAGTTTACGACCTCCTATACTATGAACCTCTTTACTTTCTTCCTCACTTTGTTTGGCCTCTTGGGCTCTTTCGTTGTTCAAGCTGCTCCCCTCAACAAGCGTGATGTATATGTCCCACGGATCTTGGACCCTCATGCTGGTACCGTTTGGATCAGTGATCAACAGGCAACTGTGACCTGGGATACGTCCAATCCCCCGCAGCAGATCACCAACAGAAAAGGTTTAATCATCCTGAGGAAGGGCGAAACCGAGCTTCCTGGTGAGTGTGATCAGTACAATATATCTTAGGAGACATCAATCAACTCGAGGTGTGCTCTAGTGGTTCTCGCTGGCGGCTTCGACATCCTCGATGGAAAGGTTTCATTCATTGTGCCGAAAGTTATAGCGGATAAAGACTGGTCGGTTGTCTGTGAGTGGCAATGTGTGTAGATACTACCTCCCGGGTCTGATCGTTGACAGTATTCGGCGACTCTGGCAATTGGTCTGAACAATTCACGATCAATAGCCCTTACGAGTTCTGAAGGGTGATTCGGTGCTCTAAAACAAGCACTCGAATATCCCTGGTTTCATGGCAACGTTATGAAGATTGATGATCATGATGATGGACTTGATATATGGACTTGATACTGAATGCTTGTTGGACTCATCTGTTAGTTAATCATGAATGGACCATATACATTACATACTTAGGATGCTCCTTGATACATTGCACCTCCCTAAAAATGTTAATGAGGATCCCATTAACCTCCTGGATAGTATTTTGACAGTATCTTGACGTGATAAGATGCTATCAACGAGGTCTAGCGAGCATCACTGGATGTCAATCTTAGCATGGAATGACGTACGATTCAAGACGGAGCATAAATTAACTTCAACCTTTTTGTTCATGCTTTACTGTGAAGTCTGTAATCAAGGCACCCTCAGACTGACGAGTGCCTTCTGATTGAACCAGTTGACATCATTTTAATCATTCTGATGTAATCAAAAATGATCCTCGTCAAATGCGTGAGATTTGAGACGCGACTTCGTTATCAAATGCCCAGGGCATTGCTCTTCAGGACCGGAAGTTCAAGCTAAGCTAAACGCCGCATACACTCGAAAGCACTGGAACATGCATGTATGGCTATTACCGAGGTCCCCGCTCAACAAACAATACATGGAACGGATTGCCCTTTCACTGCCTTGCTGCCCCAGTCACCCAATATCTCGAAACCTGAATTGCCCATGGTTGAATTTTTCCTAGTCTACGAGCTGTACAGATTAGTGGCTCACAAATTCCTCGACTTCGTCTATCGCCTTGCCACCCTTGCCTGGTTATTCATTCACTCTGATCAGCTTCCTGCAGCACACAATGATTTTATTCAATAAAAATGATCAGAGGAACGAACCACAAGTAGAGAAGGCAGAAGGGGTCGGGTTCCCCCTTTTTTCTTCGACACCCTGTACTTCTTCCTCCACTCCTCTCGTTTCATCCTCTCTGATATCTCCTTTCCCATCAGGTACAACTCCAAAACCTCAAATGATCTTTCTCCCTTGTTGCCTGTTGGCCATTCGTTCGAGAGCTCCAAGTATCCGCTCCAGAGAGGACACCATCCTTCGGTTATGGTCCCGGAGTTCGGCTAACCTCTCACTCCGTCTGTCTTCTACCTCCTTCGTCCGTTTCTGCGGACAACTCAGTTTTGTTTTCTCCTCTCCTGCCGGTTTTTTCAGCTCAGGAAAATCAATGGGATGATATGTCGCCCTGACTCTTGCATAGGTATCACACGCAGTAGTATGACTAAAGAATAACGATGAGTACAAGTTGCATGAAAAAACTGTCGGACTCACGTTTGTTTTTGGGCCACACGGAGGTCGCCACTTCGGAAGCAATGTCCACAAGGATTGCTCCCCCCATCTTGACATCTGGCTGCTTGGTTTTTTCTCTGGAGTCATCGTTTGTTGAAGTTTCATGGAGATGCTTTTTTGAATTCTTCGGCAATGGAGGGGGCTCAATAAGACGCATCGGGGCTGGTGGAGTCATGCTGATGTCTATCAGCGAGCCTCGCTTATTGACCACCTCCATGGCTCTCATCAGATACTGGGCTTGGAGAAGCTCTGACCAGACCCACATTTCTGGATGGAGGGCTCCTTCCTCTGCCTGGTCCTTATCTGCTTGCTCCCATTGACGTATCTCTTCCTCCCGACGCTTCTCCTCTTGCCTCACCTTCTCTTCTTGTTATTTTCGCACTCGCTCTTCCTCCTCCTTCCGTCGCTGTGCCTCTGCTGCTCTCGTAGCCTTCCGTGCTCGCCGCTCCGATTGCCCTTTTCAATCTAAGCTACTTCTTGAAACCTTCTTTGGGCGGCCTCCAATTGTTTTTTGTACATGTCGTCATCAGGATCACACAGGGAAATAATTGCAATGGATAGTTTGGCCGTCATAGTGGAAAGGATTGAAGATAAGAATTTTCGCGAAGTCCTTTCTAATAATTGTGAATACTGGTCTCTCCAAAACTTGTAGCGTATCTTCTTTCCCTTACACCTGCCAACAGCCTTGAAACTACTTGGGATGTCTCAGCACAACATGAACAGACACTACTGGCACCATTGATCCATTATCTTACAGAAACAAAGCAATGGGAGCGCGGCGTCAGGCTTGTCGGTGATCCATCGATCAATCTCATGCGCGCACCCACTAT
>Ga0153957_100248_pt1 | contig 31998 bp, 26 predicted proteins | sample TSFL041MetaG_FD_104745 | JGI IMG/M metagenome (GOLD analysis project Ga0153957, IMG submission 104745) | Attine ant fungus gardens microbial communities from Florida, USA - TSFL041 MetaG | ecosystem: Host-associated > Fungi > Mycelium > Unclassified | place: USA: Florida, Wekiwa Springs... | reverse complement strand
CTGCCAATCAGTGTCCAGCACTAATTAACTGATATCTTGATGAGTACTGATCACTTTGACACGTTTTGGGCATCGTTCAAAAGGTCTTCTTGAGGGCTTTCCGACGCATTTAGACCGTGGGAACCGTGCAAGTATCTGTGGAGTTATGGCCAAATGAAGTTTGTGACAAACCTGCTTAAGCTGTTCAAATGTTCTTTGCTGTTTGTCTCCCCACTTCCACTTCTTTTCCTTCCTCATCAGACTATTCAGGGGTCGGGCTATCTTGGCAAAGTCTTTTACAAATTGTCTATAGTAATTGGTGAGACCCAAGAATTTTCTAATGTCCCTGACCGTTCTAGGTGCCGGCCAGTTCAACACTCTTGATACTTTATCTTTCTCCATCTCTATCTTCCCCTGATCCATTACTACTTCCAGGAAATTTACTTTCTGTACTTTCCAAGCACATTTCTCTGGTTTCACATATAAGTTATTTTTTTCTAGTCTCCTTAGCACTTCTTTCACAATGTCATCATTCTATTCCCACTAAAACATCATCCACAAATGCCACCATCTTCTCTTCATTAATCATGCATGTCCCTTAAGATTTCATTTATTATGCCTTGGAATGTAGCAGGTGAATTTGTCATCCCAAAGAACATTACTACAGGCTTGTATGACCCTACATGTATAGTAAAGGCCACCTTTCACTCATCCTCTTCCTTAATTCTCACATTGTTATAGCCCTATCGTAAACCCTTGCTTTACTTGCTTTAAAGTTGTTGTTGAGATCTATTGCATGATCCCATACCTTTCTAACCAGCATTCTTTCAGACTCCACCTTCCCAAATACTTTCAACCACCTATGGAACCATTTAGGTACTATTTCCTCCACTTTTCTATGATCCACCTCTATTTCTTCCTCTCTTTCCCAATCTTCTTTCTTATCTACTGCCCATCGAATAATCATTCTCTTCATTGTCACCAAATACAATCTCTAGACATTACTTGACAAAACTCCAGATCTTGTATTCTATCTTATTTCTTTGGTAACATACTTGTAAGTGAGTTCTGAATATCATTCAGACCTCAGAGTAATTATTTTATCATTATTATTATTATTATTTCTTTATTAACATCACTCCACTACCTCCAACACTACTCCATGACATCTACTATGATAATGAGGCTCCCCAATCTGAGAATTAGGCCTCAGACTTAACAACATTTTTTGTTACTTACCCTACTTTGTATTCTAGGCCCTTTTGAGGATCTACTTTACCAATTACCAATCAATAAGTGACCATTTGTAATATTAGTACTATATAGTTTTAATGAACATAGTATGGAAATCCAGCTGGAAAATGCAATGCAATTGTGCTTTTGTGGGCTGTGTCTGAAAAAGGAAATGAAAATATGAAAATAGAAAATTGGAAACTTGTGCCTCACCAACAATAGTGACCTGACTCTCTAACACTATTCACTGTTCCCTGTATCATTGGTGGAAGGGAGCATAGTATACTGACAGTAACATTTAGTAGAGAGATCAAGATGGGCAAGATGGCCCAGATAAAAACCTTGTAAATGTAGATATCAATACCTTGATTAGACATCTTGGATATGGTTCATCTTCAACAGCAAAGACTGAAGCACAGCCAAGCTTGTCTACCAATCTATGCAAAGCAAGGATATTATTCACATATGACTTTTACAAAAATGATGGAGTCTGAACTGACAATGACTCTCTCATTAATTAAACAGATTTGTATGGATGGAATTACACTTGTTTTTCATGCTCTTGTGTGTACCTCCCCGGCTCCTTCAGCTATTTCCTTGGCTCGTCTTTGATTTCTGTTTCTCTATGTTTCAATTTGTCTTCACTTTCCTTGGCTTTGGATTTCCCCCAATTCTTAAGACTGAACCAGCTACCTTGGGCATCCTCTCTAGTTTTCTCAAGGTCGCCTCTGATGTCTCTGGCTTTTCGCTCCGTTGCATTACGAGCTTCATCATATAGCTGTCCCGTTGATCGTTTCGCGGAATCGTACTTGGCTTCGACGTCGTGCGTAATGGAACTAGAACGTTCCCTCGCATCGTCTAAAGTACCGCGGCCCCGAGCTTTTGCTTCTTCCGCTTTTTGATTCAGGTCGGAATGGATCTCGTTAAGTTGTCTCCGTGCGGCATCCTTCGAATATTCAGCGATAATGACTTCTTCTGGGCCAACACAACTAACCTTAGCATCCTCGTACTTTTGCTTGCTTTCTTCCACTGTATTGTCTGCTCTTGATTTCACTGCAGCGGCGCTTTCATGGGCCTTATGTTTCATATCCTCTTCATTAGCATGTGCTTTCCTCTTCAGCTTTTCCTCGTCATTAGGATTTTTACTGAAATATAGATAAGCACCACCAATAGTAGCAAGACCGAGTGCCGTATAGAGAAATGTATGATCATCAGATGTTCTGGTCTCTGCTTCTGTTGTATATCGGCAGGCTGAAACCTATTTTTGGAATTAAACTGTGTGATTGGGCGGAGTCGAGTTACTTACCCGTGGGGAACGGGCTGCATGAGATACTGCAGGGATTTGCACCGAAGTGAGACGGAATGCTTTACAACGCAACATTCTAGGGATTGCAGTGGAGGGATCTGGAGCCCTTCGAATCTTATATTCTTATGACGCTTATGACGTCTGATCACGTGCATGCATCCTCATTGGCTTAAACCGCACGAGAGGAAAGCGAGAAAGCAAGGCCTTGCGAGTCTATGCATGCTCCTATAAAGTAGAAAAAAATGATGATAAGATAAGAGCAGCTTTGTATTTGGAGGAAAAGTCAAAGTCTTAACATGTGATTATCCGCAACTATGCAATTGAGTGATGTCAAGCAGCCATCCATCGTACTTGTCCACTTGTTCATCCTATACAGAGGTCATCACTGTCAGCCTACACTCGAACTCAAGGCTGTTCTCTGAGTTATATGATGATGACAGGTGGTGCTCAACGACAGGTTAAAGTCATAGTTGTGGGTATTGGGTGCGTCCTGAAATTTTTGGCTCGATCGGCTCATGATTGTTCAGGGGCGCTACTTGTTCGGGAAAGACGACACTCGCTAAACATCTGCAGCGCATCCTTCCCGACAGTACGATCATACATCAGGATGTAAGATTTGTAGCTTTCCAGAAGTATGAAGCCTGAATGGTCTGCATGCATTCAGGATTTCGCACCCGTATGTCGCGCATGATTTACTGACGACTGAACTCTCACGTGTGATTATTGGTACTAGCCTCAAGAACTGGTGCCAACGCATCCTGTTCACCGGGTACAGGACTGGGATTCACCAACTGGGGCAATTTTATGGGATAAATTCATTACATTTCTACGTCGTGTCAAGGAAACCGGAGAGATACCTCTTGGCCATAGGAGCCACGACCATCTGAACGAACAGAAAGACATTCCAATTACTGAAGGGTTCAAAGATTTCTGGGCTGCAAAATTTCAGAGAATCAAACAAGAACACGAGACCAAGGGAGCTGGTACAAAGATTATGTGGGCAATAGTAGATGGTTTCTTACTTTATTGGCATATGGTCAGATCTCGTTTGTTATCATCCAGTAAAGTGCTGAAAAAAGGTGATTGGACCATGTGCAGAATGTCATTGCAGAGCTTGATGTTCGCATCATGTTGCGGGTACCTCACGACATCTTGAAGCAACGGAGGCACGAACGACATGGTTATCACACTGCGGGTGAGAACAATCTATTCAAATTACGACGTCTGGGCTAACGCATTTCCCTTTTTTTCACCGCTTTACCGTGACCTCTGTGTCTGGAGTCCAATCTGATCCAGAGGGCAACTTATGGCGCGATCCACCGAATTACTGGGAACAAATTGTATACCCAGCGTATTTAGAGGCACATAGAGATGTATTCACGAATGGAGATGTCGAACACGGTGCCCCCACCGCCAAGGTCAAGGGACTTGTTTTGTTAGATACACTAGAAATGACCATGGGAGAAGTGGTTGATCGAAGTTGTCGGGTTTTGAAAGAGGCAATCTGACCAGTAGCAATATTGACACTTAGACAGAATTTCATAAGCTCTAAGTGAACTTTCGTGGAATAAGAACTCGCCTCATCGCCAGACAGAAAGGTGGATAACGCTTGTCAGTCAACTAACCAACAATATCGGATAACTTGATAATTTGGACGACAGCCAGGTCGATGGCTTTGTCCGTTGAGGCTCATGACTCAGAAAACTAGCAGCTCCTCTGAGACTGCTCCTTTCTCGGCCCGAGCTTGACCTGGACGGTGTCACAGAAAGATCACATGCGGGGTAGTAAAATCACATGCAGTGACTTGGACTATCCTGTGATATAAGGACAGTCTTTCCTGTTTACTTCTTCCTCCATCAGTATATTATGGCTCAGGTCATTGTCGTTGGAGGTGGCCTCGCTGGTCTCTCTGCTGCTCATACACTCCTCGAGCGCGGTGCTAATGTCCTTGTCCTTGACAAACAACCGTAAGTGCCTAGATCATCGCATTCTCTTCTTTCATGCTTATATCATTTTAGCTTTATGGGTGGAAATTCCACAAAGGCCACATCTGGTATCAATGGCGCTGGTACACAGACCCAACAAGATGCTGGCATCCCTGATTCCGCTAAAATTTTCTTTGAGGATACTAAGAAATCCGTTAGTTTCTGGTTCTTGCTCCAATGTGGACTCTATCTGACCGGTCATCTTCATGTAGGCTCGTGATCTAGCTCGTGATGATCTGATTCGTGTCCTTACTGGCCGTTCTGCTGATGCTGTACACTGGCTCCAGAACAAGTTTGGTCTAGACCTCTCTAAAGTTGCTCGTCTCGGTGGTCATAACCAGCCTCGCACACACAGAGGTGATGCTCAATTCCCTGGTATGGTATGTTTGCAATATTATCAATCTCCTCAAATTCTGTTTTTTTGTATCTGCTTTGCTTTCATCAATTTGCCCTCTTCACAGCTGACCTGTCATTGCTTTAGGTCATAACCTATGCCCAACTTGAGCGACTAGAAGACTTGGCAGTCAGCAGCCCCGAGCGCATCAAGATTATTAAGAAGGCTCGTGTCACAAAGCTCGTCAAAGATGACTCTGGTGCTGTTATTGGGGCCCAGTACGAGGTAAACGGGAAATCTGAGACCGCATACGGTCCCGTCATCCTTGCAACGGGCGGTTACGCTGCCGATTTCACCGAAAATTCATTACTCAAAAAGTATCGCCCTGAATATTTCAACCTTCCTACCACCAACGGCGAGCATTCCACTGGTGATGGTCACAAGATTGCCCTAGAGATTGGTGCAAGCGCTGTTGATCTTGAAAAGGTTCAGGTTCATCCTACTGGTCTCGTTGACCCTAAGGAGACCGACGCCAAAGTTAAATTTTTGGCTGCTGAGGCTCTCCGAGGTGTTGGTGGTCTCCTCCTTGACAACACCGGCAAGCGTTTTGTTGACGAGTTACAACATCGTGACTATGTCACGGGCAAGATTTGGGAAAACGGCAAATTTCCCATTCGACTTGTTCTCAATGGAAAGGCTTCCAAAGAAATTGAATGGCACTGCAAGCATTATGTCGGTCGTGGTCTCATGAAACGTCTTGACAGTGGTGAGGCTCTTGCTAAGGAGTTTGGTGTCGCCTCCGACGTTTTGAGGAAGACCTTTGACGACTACAACGTTTCCGTCCGCACCCAGAAGGACCCCTTCGGTAAGAAGGTGTGTGTGATTTTGTCTTCCCGTTTTACTTAACTCAAGTTGCATGTGATATTCTAGTTTTTCCAAGGCGAATGGAAGTTTGATGATTTTTTCCACGTGGCTGTGATGACTCCCGTTCTCCACTACACCATGGGAGGTCTTGAGATCGACCCCGAGGCTCGCGTCATTGACAAGTCCGGCAGGCCCATTCCTGGCCTCTTTGCCGCCGGCGAGGTTGCTGGAGGTGTCCATGGTGCCAACCGTCTCGGTGGCTCTTCGCTTCTTGGTTGTGTTGTCTTTGGGCGTGTTTCGGGCGACACTGCTGCCGCATACCTCCTTCGAGCCACCACTGCTAGCGTACAAAAAGCCGGTGGCCGACTTGGTGCCATTGTTGGACACGTCGCAGGCTCTTCAATCCCTGTTGCCGCTTCCACCCCTGATGCCCCCTGTGCCACTCCCGTTGGCAAAACTACTTCTGGCGAGTTCACAATGGAAGAAGTTCAAAAACATAAATCCAAGAACGATATCTGGGTAGTCATCGATGGTCAAGTCCTCGATGTGACTCAGTTTCTTCCAGACCACCCAGGAGGCGAGAAGGCCATCCTTCTCTACGCTGGTCGTGATGCCACAGAAGAATTCAATATGCTCCATGATCCTAAAGTCATTCCACGTTACGCACCTGACGCTGTCATTGGCAAGTTGAAGGCATGAGGATGCAAAATGTTACATTCTTATTACCACTACATTCCTTTGCTCTTTGTATCTATCTGCATCACACTGGGTTCATATTGTTTTCATGTATTATAATCCCCATCTACAAAATTCTCAGGCTGTATGTTTGCATATCAAATGACCGTCGTTTTCATCTGTCTTCAAAGAACTAGAAATGTGTTGTGTTGTGCACCATTGCCTCGAGGATGAGGTGCTGAACTGGCACAGCTGCACGTGCATACGCGATAATACTAGCGTTTCCTATACATTGTACATTCAGAAAGATCTATCAAGTTCCTTTGGCTCTTCCACGTCTCAGCATCGGTCTCGTAGTCCTGTCGCCCAACGTCTTCAACAATTTGTAGTAGTCTGACCCATGGTGATCGAACCAAAAATGGAGTTCCTAGCCTGACTTCTAGTACTGATACTAACTTCTCGAGCTGCTGCCGGATTCACAGTCCTTTGAGAATTTCTGAATATGTCAATTACACAACACGTCGCTCTTCGCACCAAGAAAGTAGCATACCGACTTCACTGACCAGCCAACGATGTACAAATGAAGCTTGGCCCGTATACTCAGAGCTACTGGGAATTCACGACCGCTGTTGGTTGGAAGAGATGGCTTAGAAGCTACTGTGCTCGACAATGTCGAATATTCGGTCAAAAATAGTTACCTGGACAATATTGACCGTGTTATCCATTACTGGGCTTCACGCAATTGCCGAGCGATGACCCAGCCCCCTCGGTCGGCTGATGCCGAGGGACCCACACAAAGTCATCATACAGCAAGCACCGGCCATTGTTCATACACTTTTGGTTATTTGATTTTCTTGATTTTGAACAGCTCCAAGATGGTCACATCGGTGAGTCAGAAGCAAGGACAATGTTCGTTAATGAAGCCAAACGTCATCTAGATCTACCCATTGGGATTCGCGACAATTTCGCAAATAACGTATCCGCCGTTGACCTGGAGAGACCAACTTATGGACCTGTAGATATTCCAAGACTGAGGACAGGTCGTGTAGGGGGTTTCTTTTGGCAAATCTAAACAATGGCACGTTGTGATTTTATACGTCTTTGTGGGGTTTTGCAGGTTAGTACCTGTATATGTAGGGTGTGCCGATCCTGACGGAAATTTCCTTGATGCGTTCATTGTACGGATCAGTAAAAGCATAATCTTATCGTCATGACGCAGAGAAATCTGGCCGATGTACTCGTTTCAATCAACGACGACTTCCGAAAAGGTTAAAACTATCATTACTGAAGGCAAGATTGCCAGCCTCATTGCATATGCCATCTTCAGCTAGGTGTGCCCATGCAAAAGTAATTTTCTAGGGTTCATCAATTGGGTAACTCTATTGCTACTCTTTGAGCATACCATGCGCTTGGTGCTCTCTATGTTACCCTTACCCACATTTGCCATAATGCTTTTGCAGATTCTTGTCGTCACGGACCCAGAATCATTCCACTCCACTATGGTCTGAGGTGATGTCCCTCTCGTATTCAGATTGTCCTAGACTTCTTGAATCCATTGGGCAAGTGACTCGTTGATGAGATGAACTGCATCGGTGTCTTGGTAGATTTGTCACATACTTTCGATGCAACTGCCTCCGAAGCTAAAAGATACCCGAAGACTCCTGTCATTTGGTCCCACTCTTCAGCTCGTGGTATACATTACCGTGAACGAGATGTACCTGATGAAGTCTTGGAACTTACTGCGACGGATGGAGGAAAGGATGGCGCCGTTGTCCTGGAGTGCATTTTTCCAAATGAGTTCCCGCCGACGTTTTCGCACTGAAGGTTAACTTTGCCGCTTAGTTTGCGGCCGACATGGAGAAGGCACCGTACAGACTGTTGCCGATCATGTGGAACCTATATAGCCCAGATGACTGATAAAATGCAGTGGGTAAGTATTGTATCCTATGCATCTTATTCAACACTGCAGCGTCGGAATTGGGAGTGGTTTTGACGGTACCATCCTTACCCCCGAAGGCCTTGAAGATGTGTCAAGATATCCCGCTCTCGTATGGTTTTTCCCTCCAACCCACAAGACAGAAGAGATGTAGTAAAATATAAAGTAGCTCAGACGTTACCCAAATGGTAGACGACTGAGCGAACTATCTACGACGATGGGCCATTTCCTTTGAGTTGTCGCAGAATGACATCGGCTATGGGATGACACCGAGATGTCATGGAAACATCATTTATTGGAGCAATTTCTAGGATACTTAGGTATATAAAATAGGGAATGTATGTAGAATAATTCAAGGTCTTTCTTCCTTTCCCTCACTCCTGCGCGCATATTTACTTATGCTGCGTCATGAGTCAGGGTATACTCGTGAGGCTTCGAGCTCCGCGGGTATGCTAGATTAGTCTTTAACAAAGTGAATATGCCACAGAAGCATTGTCGAAGCCCACCTTTCGCTTTTCTCCAGTTCTAATAGCTACTTTTCTTCTTTCCTGTGGGCCATGAACACGGGGCTCAACTTTGCTTGCTAGGATAGCACATCAGCGGCACCTGGTTTCGAGAAAGATACGCGTTCACTAACCTCGCATAATAGGACTCTGGGGAGATTTATCCTCTTATTGCATCCTAGCGGCGCGTAAATCCAGTCCATATCTCTGGTGGGAATTTTTGTAGGAGCTGGATGACATTCTGGTGAGACTGTCAGGGTAAAGTCCAACGTGAGTTTCGTTTAGATTTTAGGAAATAACATCATTGATCACCCACTGATAGCGATGTTGGATTGTTCTTCCGTGACAGCACATAGATGACGAGATACTCCCCAATTTGGAGAACCCTATGCATCATGGAAATCTAGGGTAACGATCAGCGATATTTCTTCATCAAGTTCTTGGGAAACAGTACTCTTGAATCGTTGAGGCCTTGACCATTTCTGGCTATCAAAGATCATAGGTCAAGCATGTTCTTGAGGTAGATAGAATTGTTTCAGTTTTTGTTTCAGAAGTGACCATCAACATGGAAAGCCTTAACAAATACAGAATTTTCGCGATGGGATCAATCAATATAACTCAGATGGTAGTGCAGTGTTAAACCCAATATCAGCAGTCTGGTCTGGTGCTCGGACGGTGAACCTGGGAAAATATCGTGTTTCAACCTGATCTTGTAGTTAACACGGGCATGTTTATCCTCATTGATGGATTCTTGACTACGAATGACTGAAACGTGAAGAAGTTAACTGAACAATGCAATAAGGAATAGTGAGAAAGAAGTTGTACTCGAACTCGGTTGCAAAGGGTAATTATAGTAGGTAGTACGATCATCCGCGCTCCTTGATAGGAAGTCTATGAATACGTCTCCAAAGTATGTCTTCAATATAATAGCTGAACGTACTGCCCTTGGTGCCAACTACTCGCTGAGCCTTCCCAGCTACCAAGGCATCAACGAACGGGAGAAGATGAGGCCTGAGAGGTATACCATCGATTCTGTTGATGACTTGGTTTAAGGGAGTCAGATTGTGTTTAAAATCAGACAAGGTGAAAATGCAAGGGAAAACAGCTCGGAAGGGATCAAGAAGGGGTTGGTGATGTGGATTTTTTAAATCCGTCGCGACGTATAAGATCGGGGTATGAGGACCGAGCGAACTTATCTTGAAAGAATTTATCCTTGATGGGTGACATCTCAACCGGGAAACTAAAGCCAAATGGGACTTTTCTTTGTCATCGAGAGGTATACAATGTCCTGATGGGAGTATGTGAGGAGTTGTTCTAGAAATTGTCTCTCGTTGTTCAGTGGTCCACTGCTCTTCCTCCATCTTTAGTACATCGACCGAGGTTACATTGAAAAAGCAATTGAGCAGAGACCGCCGGAGGATTTGGGCATTCAGATTGCTGGATGCTCTGAATTTGGCTTCACTTGCACGTAAATGGATGGCAAGATAGGCGCCCCCGAGTGCCCTGAAGATCGACTCAGATACTTGTTCCAAGGTCGGATGAACAATCATCATTGCTTCACGTATCTCCTTGCGTACTGTTCGGTGAAAATCCTCTCGCAGTCTTAAGCGAGTTGAGCCAAACAGTGTCCCAAAGAAGAGCAGCTTCTGAGTTTGCTGGGCGAGGAAGTCAATATCCAGGTCCTGGGCATACCATGTTTTCTCGGTGACGTGTTTGATATTATCAACAAAGCGATACTGATATAGTGTCCGGTCGCGAAAATAGAGTGCTTGTTCGTCAGGTATTCCCAAAAAATCGGTAATCCAAGTTTCTTCGAAGTTCCATCTTACATGCAACTTTTGTTTGGTTTGAACAGAAGTCAAATTGAGCAAGGAATCCCAAGGAAGGAAGGTGGAATCGAAGTAGTCAAGACATTCGGGAGGTAATGCCAGCTTTGGAGGAACGCGTGCACAGTGTCCTAAACCAGTTTTGGATGCCAGGGCTAGTTGTTGAGACAGTCGATGAAAAGGATAATATGGAATAGGTTTATTGCTAAGACGAACGGGGGGCATAATCAGAGTGCGATTAAGAAGACGGGCTAAGACAAGAGCGTTCTCAAAGGCTATACGCTGATTGTGAAATCCGCTGTGTGGTAGATACGCAAGAAAGCGCTCCTCAGTGTTCAATATGTTAGCGTGGATGGACACGTTGACTTGAGTGGAGGGCATGTCAGCATGCAATGGTCGAGGAAAGCCCTGACTCTGAGTCTCCCACCTCGTCTTGAAGAGATAATACGCCATCCCGAAGCAAGTAAGACAGGCTAAGGAGAGAAGCAGAAGTGCGATAAGTTTAACATTCTGAAAGTTCCGTGGCTGTCTGCGGCGCCCAACGTTTGAGTCAGGAAAATTCATATTCAGTTTGCCATTCTTGTGGAAGCCTCGTGTTCGATAGTATGCACCCTTTTCGAGAGCGACGGATGGTGAGGCGTTTGCCAGGGTAGGTGGTGATATTCTGAGGGACATCACAATGAAACGACCTGTACAAGCCATGAGTATCTTAGTCTCAAAGGCAATGAACTGGTCTTGCCTATGCTATGAGAATAGAGATGTGTGTCAAGTAAATTTAATGTGTGTGACCTGATTGCTAACAGTCTATGATGTTATCTCACCGCTTCGCGGTATTCCTCCGCCAGAATCAGATTTTCAAAAACCAGATACATGGAGCTGGCCGTTTCTTCTCCCGAAAACCTGCAGCTCCACCACCGCTGGCATTCTGCTTTGATATTGTATGTGTCTTCAAGATTTGGTCCTTGGCAATCGATTGGCTGAAACTCTTTCTATAGGATGGTGTATTGATACGTGGTCCCAACGTATTACCCGCAGCCAAGCGCGCATTTGCTATCCTAGAAGGAAATAATCCCTTTGGTTGGTGCGTCTCTTCCAATTTTTTTGGCTTCAGCCTTACAGTCTTCTCTGCCCAGTAAAATTCCATATATATTGGTACCTATAATCACGGAACATTCAACGATTTGACTTATCTTAGATGGACATAGTTGACCAACGGCGGAGGTGTCAGCGAGCAAGCTCGTTGCCAGGAATTAACGAAATATCTAGGGTTTTCTGTTCGTCCCGTTTCAGACCTTGCAGCTCGTACTAATAATCTAGTCCTACTAGATCAGGGATGACCAGTACATCCAGGCCCATACCATTCTGAAGACTCTTGTTGACAAATATGAAAAGGAACCTGTGCTTATTCTTGGAGGACGGTTAGATACTCTGCGAAAGGTCGCTCAAGAGTATGTCTCGCTGTATTTCACTTTGTCTGATCAGGTTTGACTCATAGTTCAAGCTATGGGTTCAACCAGGCCTACACCACCCTTGACGTGTTAGCGTCAAATTCATCGTGTGTATTTTGCATCTGGGGTTTGTTCTTGTGTGACAAGGGAACTATAGAGTGTGGCCATTCCACTCGCTTACTACATCAGAAAAGGAGAAAGCTACGGTATGATTGATGAACTAATCGCGTCGGAAAATCCATAATTTGTACTGGCAGATATTTGACCTCGATCGGACGCGATTTGGTGCCGCTTTGGTGTTTCATGATCCTCTAGATTGGGCGCTTGACTGTCAGTCAAAGTCGTTTCAGCTATGCACAGTCTTCACCTTATGTCCACTCCAAACAGGCCAGATACTCTGTGATATCATTCAATCTGGTGGGGTAGTTGGTGGTCCATACGTCGATCCGAGGACAAATCAAGATCCTGTTAAACTCATATTTTGCAATCCTGACTTACTTTGGAAGTCCAATTTTCCACGCCCACGGCTTGGACAAGGGGGTTTCAAGGCTGCCTTTCAAGGTGTTTATCAGGTTAATTCTTTTCTCATCGATGTAGTAACCCTTGTGTTGCTAAGCTCCACTAGGCATTAACAGGAGAACAATATCCCTATATACAGTTCGGCAAACCAACTCGAGAGACCTACACATTTGCGGAGGAGGTGTTGGCAAATCACCTGAGAAACCTGTATGGTGTTTATAGCTTTTCACGACCACAAATGCAAGTACCCTGTATTCCTCCTCCGTAAACCATATTGAGTTGCCCTTTCAGATACATGATTGGAGGTAAGTCTACTCATTTATATCTCGAGTCGGATCATATAAATAAATTTCCCAAGACAATCCAGAGTCAGGTATGCCGAGTCAGCGCAAAATGGTGGATCTGAAATGATACCCATCGTACCTAGATATCGCTGGCGCCAACAACGCAGGTTGGCATTCGGTTCTTGTCGCAACTGGAGTATACGAGCCCGAATTCGGGAAGCCCAGTCACACACCAACACATGAAGCCCCAGACGTTGAGGCCGCCGTCCAATGGGCGATCAACAGGGAGCTTGTATGAGTCGAGGCTCCAGAGTAGGTCGACTTGCCTGTTCCTACGCTTTGACCCTACCTATGTACGCTTCATTCTCAGTTAGGGGGAAAGCCACTAAGGTGTTGCATGTGTGTTTCATGTTTTCTATCCTTGGAACAAGCTAGATATCACGGTTCGAGTACACCCTCGTTAAAATAAATCCACCACTGATCAATAAGCAAATGTATTGGTTGGTTACGAAGGGTGTTATTGTTGTTGTAAAGACAGGCATCATTGCAACTGTTGTCTACCTGGCCATATACTACATGATTTGCTTGCCAGCCTAAGATAACCATAGCAAAAAATCCAACAGAGCTGTAAGAATTATTTCCGGAGACTTATGACGGTGTGATCGGCGACACCGGCCCTTTAATGGAATCGCCTCGGATACCATACTTGCTCATTCTTTGAGGCTGAAATTCACCGGAGGTTCAACTTTTTTGGCATTAAGACATAATGATAGGGATGATGAAAAGTTAGAGCAATGCTCGCCGAAAGATTTTGCCGTAAATAGGCAAGCTGGATCCAAGTAAATTCACCGACAAGCCCATCTTGGTTTCTTTCCTCCATCTCCATGCATTCCCATGACCCCACGTTCCCTCCTCAGCCTGCGCAATCTTCTCTGACTTATGCGTTGGGCTCGGAGACGCTTCTCGCTCGACCTGACTTTGAGCCGCTCAGGAAGAAGGACGGCTCACTTTCCAAGATACGCAGTCATCGCGGCAATATTCCTGTCCTACCTCAAACAAAACTTTGTCCACACTGTCCGGCAAAGTTCACTCGCACTACACATCTTAACCGTCATTTGCGCAACCGTATGGACTGCTCATTTGTCAAACTTGATAATAATAGTATTCATGGTTTGGCGGTGCAGATACTAATGAGAGACTTCACCGCTGCGACGTGCGTTATTGTGCTGTATTGCACAACTATAGGTGTTGATTGATATCTAGACCTGCGATTCCCAGTTCACTAGGAGTGATCTTCTAACTAGACACAGAAAGAGCTGTACCAATCCGTGAGCAGATGCCCCTCTGTTTCATGCGGTTCTGGAAGCATGATATCTCACTAGCACAAGTCGCTCCCGAAGACGTTCATGTGTTGCATGCATGGAAGCCAAGATAAAATGTGATCGCCAGACACCCTGTGCGAAATGCGTGTTAAAAGGAACGAGGTGTGAATACGGACCCACAATACAGAAGATTCCAGCAGCAGTCACATCTCCCAAAACTAACTGCAGTTTTGTAGACAATGCTAGCACGGTTGAAGAGGAGTATTCTCAAACTCAGACGGCGGCTTCTGCACTCACTGCAAACTCTATTACGACGTCTCACCTTAACAAAGCTGGGGAGACCACATCAGCACACCCAGGTTCCCTCTCCGACACTTCCATCATGTCTTCCTCCTCGGCATCTACTCGGACGCCGGAAACCATCTATTCTTTGGGGTCTTCTGGACTGGTTTACGTCCAGGATCCCGAAGTCTATCAACGACAGACAGAACTAACGAGATCCCTCGAGCCTGCTAGTCAGCCTTCTCGAACCACCAATTCGTCAGACTATTCTTCTGTCGCTATCTATAATGGTGGATTCTTGAACGAGCCATTGGCTGAGGTCTATCTACCAACAGGTTCGAACTCAACACATACTGGTGATCAACTGGCTCCAATTTCAAGTCATTTGTCACCTGCATATGGCAGCGATGTTTTCACTCCCTTCTTCACGGATATCTTCCCTCAGATGACATTGACTTCAGCTTTGACGGAAGTGACATTGAATATCGACGAGCTCGATGTGAAAAATTCCCCGGAGAACTTCCCATTCGATGCTCAGCTCTATACCGAGTCTAATCCACCTGCTGCTAACCAGAACTCAACTGAAATACTCAAACCAGGTATATTCCAAGATTTCGAGGTAGACAGAGACACCCGACGGTTGCGACCCGTAGATGTCGAACCCACCCCCGTCGAGCTACAACACTATTGTGAGTGTCATAGCACTGCTATTGCAATATTGTTCGGTCACTAAATGTCCTCTCAGTGCACGTCTTCTTTACAACATTCCTGACACAAATTCCGATCGTACATGCACCGACTTTTCGAGCGGAGCCAAAGTCGCCAATCTTGCTCAGCGCCATGCAGGCATGTGGGGCCTTATTTATTGGAACCAAGCGGGCAACCATTTTCATTTACAAGACACTTGCTTACGCTCGGGAGACACTTGTGCATGATTTTGTGAGTCCTTCACAGCATCCTCTGAGTTCATGAACTCATGTTTTTGCTCAGGCGAGGAAATCCACCGACTGGTCGGATCAAGTGCAACTCATTCTTGCTGTTGTGCTACTCCAGACTATCGGGCTCTTTCATCAGGACATAAATCAGAGAGCATCATCAACCATCTACCATGGCATGCTCGTCATGGTGAGAGTTCCATCTTGTCAGGCTACATCACACTTGTTCATTTTTCGTAGATGATCAGGCAGTCGGCATTGATCCCTTGTAATGCAAATTGGCAGCCGTCTCGTATAGACGAAAACGATTTAGACAGCGCGTGGTTTGACTGGGCCAAACATGAGATGGCCAAACGGTATTGCCTTTTAAGTGTTCTTAGCGCCCGATGCTAACGTAGTCAACACCAGAGCAATTCTTTGGTCAGTCATGCATGACTGTTGCCATTGCATCTATTTTGCACTTCCGACTTCTTATCATCCCCAAGAAGTCATTCTCAATTTACCGTGTGAAAATGCCCTCTGGCAAGCCACGAACGCCACCGATTGGTACCGGGTCCTTGGACGCTCATCGCCATATGGCACAACCCAATCCAGCAGGCTGACGGGTATGAATATTCCGAAAATGGTGGCGTACCTTTCGGAACCTCGGGTAATACCAACTGCGGTGCCTCTGAGCTCTTTTGCTCATTTCGTCCTCGTCCACATCACCCTCAAGCAACTCTTCCAGTACTGCGTAGATGGAAAGGTGCCCAAACCAAAGATCGGTGTCAATGATGATGAAATGGATCCTCAAATGTTTAAACACCAGTTTGCGCTGCACAATTGGTTAAATAATTGGAAAAATTCACCCGACTCCCGGATAGAAAAAGGGACTGGTGAACCTCCGTTCATTCAGAATTGTACGTTACTTGACACTTCATGTCGTACTAGATATTCAATTTCTTTGATAGTAGGACCGTTCTATTGGCTAGGCCAAGTTGCCATGCTTGCTTATCAGGAAAATCTACCTCCTTTCGAGTATGGCTCGCCGAACAATAAAAAAGTAGAAGTGAGGTTCAGCTTAGTGAAACGCTGGTTGAGACATATAAGAGCCTTCCTCAAAATACATGATGAAGCGCCGACGCTCTTCTGGGACGAACTCATGCAGCTCCGGCTACACAGCTGGCAACAACAGGATCTCAAGGAGGGGGAAGAGGGCTTACTGGAGTTTTTCCCTGATTCATCCTAGGTTTCTCCGTGTTCTATCTTCATTGTTCAATTGGGTCTTTTGTATTCTGTATCTAGTTGTCTGTCTCCAATAATCCAGAAATGTACTGTTATCTTATCTTCTGTCACACATCTTGACACATTGTGAATGAAGCGGAGAAAAGCTAGTTCGATCCAGATCGCGTCCAGATGCTTCCCCCGCCAGTTAGCTCGGGCACACGAAAGAATTTCAGTAGGCTCGTGTCCCGACGCAGCTTGATAGACAATCTTCTGAGTCGATCGAGGTTTACAAACTGCGCGGTGACACTTCTGATTATTCTCACATCCTTTTCCTTATATCACAATTTACGCTTCTGGCTCTCCTCAAATTCAATTTTTTCTCAACCGAGACTGTGTCGAGCATCTACTACATCATTTGATCAGAAGTACTCCACAAGATTTGGGAGTTCATGGTGGGCGACTGTAACGCACCCTCCAAACACAGAAAACTTGGAACACCTTGTCATCGTTCCTGGACACGCAATTTGGACTGGCAATGATACTGGACAAAGGCTAGACGAGTCGCAATGGGTATTGGAGCCGTATCAGAAAGGAAGGGCTAGATTGGAAGCACTATACCAACATATACAACGAGGGTGAGTCTGCCCTCCATCACGCAGGCACTACTTCATGGTCCCCAAGTTTGAAATACTAAAATATGGCCCATTAGGTTGAGTATAGCCAGAAGAGATGAGCGTGCACTTGTCGTATTCAGCGGGTATCGTCCGTCTCATTGTTAAAGCATTTGGATATTGACACAGGATACAGAGGCCAAACACGGTCTCAATCAACTATGACCGAAGCACAATCGTATCTACGGCTAGCTTTATCAAGTAGTACCATCACATCCAAGGAGGACATCTCTACTCGACTGACGACCGAAGATTTCGCATTGGACTCTTTCCAAAATCTTCTATTTTCAATCGCACGATTCAAGGAATATACAGGGAGATACCCCGATCAAATATCCGTCGTTGGCTATGAATTCAAGAAGCTCAGGTTTGAGAACCTGCACCGCGCTGCAATTCGTTGGCCGGAGAATAAATTCAGCTACTATGGCATAGATCCTGACGATTCTGAAAATGTGCGTGAGGCAATAGAAGGAGAGGTGAGAGTTTTTTTTTTTTTTAAACTATCCTTCTCAAGGCTGCCTCTAAGCACAAAAATGGTTTGATACCCTTCTCGAAGGATGCATACGGCTGTCACCATCCACTTCTTAATAAACGGCAGCGGCGGAATCCCTTCCGTCGTTTCCATTCTTATTATCTTAGTGCACCAGAGCTGAGCCAGCTTTTAGACTGGTGTCCTAATATCCAAGAAGTCATCTCAACTCAAACATATCTTGAACCCTTGCCCTGGGATTCTGTCTCATTGAATGACTGATATTAATTTATACTGTGATTACCACATTCATTAAAACACTGTGTATGTCTTCTAGTTTGTTTTTAGTCATGTTATTGTGGCTTAAGCTTGCACATATTGTTACAATTTTGAGCTCTTGTGATAAGATGTTGTCAATACTTGAAGTCACATTCTTCTGTTTTTTTTCAGATCATCAATTTATTACATGGTGCTTGCTTGCAGTCTGTGGTAGAGAGCTCTACTTAATTACATGTCTTTTTATTGATATGGACTGATGCAACCATCCATTTCTACAGCTCCACTCTATCTTCCATTATTCCAGATACTCCAAAATGCCCAAATAATTACCTAAGGCATAGAGAGTGTGTACATATATATATAGTGTTGAAGTGGTCCAGTACTAGAACCATGTTGTGACATGGCATTTGATATGAGACTGTCTCAGACCGAGATAGTCTCACTAATAATAAGTTGAACTCACCTTTTCTGTTTCTGTAGATTAATATGGACACCACATGTAACTCAAACATCAATATGTTTCATATGCCAATGATTCTTGTCAGTAATGCTATTTGCAATAGATTCACTATCATCTGCATAAATGAGAAGGGGTCTGTTAACTGACATACCAACTTCTTTAAAGTACTTGGATATCCATAGGGCTTGAGTGGTTGCCTTCAAGAAAGCCATGAGTTCTGTCTCTACTATAGACAGTGCCATGGTATCTTGTCTCTTGCATTCTCAGGAGATTGGGCTGCCAGCTACTATAAAGACATTTCCTTCAGTTGACCACCTGGTATCTTTACAACTAGCATAGTTGGAATCAATGTATCCAATCAGTTCAAGACTATTGCTACCCTTGTAAGTAATGCCATAGTATTTGGTACCTTTGACATGTGTCAACATATGTTTTAGTGCATTCCAGTGTACTGTCCCTGGGTTGTAAGCAAAGCATACAAACATGTTGATAGAGAACACTAAGTCTAGTCTTGTAGCAACCTGTAGCCACATAAGCGAGCTTAACACTTCACAAAAGAGGGTTTTCTTTATCTCATTTACTTTATCTGGAGTTGCTGGATAGTCTTTAATTAATAGTATTGTACTAGGAGAAAGGGAGATTATTGTTGGCAAGCATGAACTCATATTGAACCATTGAACCATTTTAAAAGACATTTGTAATAGACTTGCTGTGATAATATAATGTTTCCTTTTGCATTCCTGTTAATTTGCATTCCAAGAATAAACTTGGCTTTGTCTAAGTCTTTTATCTCATAGCTTGATCCTAGTTTTAATTTAACTATATATTCTCCCTCCAGAGTTAACGAAGCTCCAAGGACATCATCTGTCTACATAGATGTTAGTGTCAATTTATTATCATATACTTTTGACTATATCACAAATGGTCATTTACTGAGTTTGTGATTAAAGAGTTCTTTGATTCTCAAACAAGGTAGAATAAGCAACAAGAGATGTTGTTAAGTCTGAGGTCTAATCCTCAGACTATGAAACCTTATATACAGAAAATAATGGCCTGTGCACCTGGATAGAGCATCATATGTTCTGCTGCCTATTGTTCTACATATGGCAGTCCTTTTGTGTCTAGAATAGCAATAACTTAACCATATAAGGGGCTGTCCTTATTTGTGTTCAAGGATTGATGTGCATTTATAGGTAATAGATCAATATCATGCCAAACCTTAAGGTCCTTGTATCTCTACAGGATCTTATCACCCTTAGGTCTATTTATGGTTGTCAGAAGCATATTAAAGAGAGCTTCCATGTGCATATGAAAGCAAATGTCCGCGTTCAGCGGTTTCCAAGATATCTGCCGATCAGTGTCCAGCACTGATTAACTAATATCTCAGTGAGTACTGATCACTTTGACATGTTTTGGGCATCATTTGAAAGGTCTTCTTAAGGACTTTCAGATGTATCTTAGACTGTGGGAATCATACAAGTATTCGTGGAGTTATTGGCCAAATGAAGTTTGTGACAGACTGGATTTGAGGATTTGTACAAGACTTGTAATATTCATGTCCTTCAAAAGTTTTGTCTAAATTTTCCATCCAGTTATGAGCATCCTGTATAGTACTATATAGTGTTTTCTGGAGTTTCTAGACATAATTACTTCTCTCTTTCTTAAATTTTTTTGGTTGTTTCATAAATACATCAAATATGCTGTTATTATTAAGAAAAGCAGAAACAAAGTCCATCTGCCATAGACAAAGCCTTTATGATACAGTTATGGTACACAATAGTTGGATAGATTTAAGGTAAGCTACAAATATATAAGTCTTTTTATAGTCCTTATCTATTACCTGAGTGAATCCCTTTACTACTGTCCTTGCTTTTTTTTTTCTCAATTGTCATGAACCAGCCCAGTTCTAAAATTGTATGACTAGAGAAATAGGAAGAATGTGTCACAAACTTCATTTAGCCATAACTCCATGAATACTTGCACAATTCCCACAGTCTAAGATGCATCTAAAAGCCCTGAAGAGGACCTTTCAAATGATGTCTGAAATGTGTCACAGCAATCAGTACTTACCAAGATATCAGTTAATCAGTGTTAGACACTGATTGGCAGATATTTCGGGAACTGCTGAACACAGATGTTTGCTTCTATGTGTACATAGAAGCTCTCTTCAATATGCTTTTGATTACCATAAATAGACCTTAGGTCAATAAGATTCTGTGGAGATACAAAAACCTCAAGGTTTGGTATAATACTGATCTATTACCTATAAATGCACATCAATCCTTGAATACAAACAAGAACTGCTTCTTTTATGGTTAAGTCATCACTATTTCAGACACAAAAAGACTGTCATATGTAGAACAATAGGCAGTAGAACATGTGATGCTCTGTCCAGATACACTGTAATAAAATAGCAAATGAGTATTATGATTTGCTCTGACGCTTATCTTTTTCTTTATTAAATAAATTAATTAACGACTATACGATGACATGAACATAACAACTATGATGCAGGAACGTCAGAATCTAATAAAAGGACAAGCATGGGAAGGATTGAGTGATGATCTGAGCTTGATCACATGCCTATCAGGCAGCTGCCATGTATGGGATAATATGTGGGTAGAAGCTGTCTGATGTGGGGAATTATTCAGGACTTGACAGATGATAGCTAATAGATACTGTGATCTCTCTTAGAATAGCCTTAGTATAGCCACTTGTAATTATATAAATAGCTAGGCAATTCATAGAGGGAACTCTGTTGAGTTCTCCTCGTCTTAACCTCATACTCTCTGAGGAGGATCTGGGATTGTCCCACGGGTCCTGACAATAAGCTGGAGTATTCGCGATGGAGAATTATTTTATTTCTTTTTTATTTTCATTTATTATGTAATAGTGTGAAGTGCATGGGACATTATGACTCAAAAGGAGTTTGTGGGATAATTCAAATAAACAAATACTAACAAATACTAATTTGTATATAAATAGCTAGATCAATTAACGAGGACTCTAACAAGTTCTCTTTGTCAACTCTGACTTAGAGTGTAATCTGAGGTTATCTCAACTAAGGATTACTACATGCACAGACTATCCTTTCATGTATATAAGGCTTTCTAGTCTGAGGATTAGACCTCTGACTTAATAACACCTTTTGTTACTTATTTTACCTTGCCTTTAAACTTTTAAAAATCAATAACTCTTCAATCACAAACTAAGTAAGTATATAAGGAATGGTCATCTGAATGACTCAGATAGATGGCTTCCAACTCTAAGTCAGAGTAGACAAAGAAAACTTGTTAAAGTTTTGTTAGATTCAAGTACACTACTTATACCTATTCTACTTGGTCTGTGCGCTATCTTTTCATGGTGATTATATGACATCAATGTAACATATCATTGTGACTTCTATGATTATGTAAGTCTGTTCTAAAATTAGAAAAAAGTCCTCATGTTATGATTCATAATAAAGTGATCATTTATGATAAGTTCTCTTTGTTTACTCTAACTTAGAGTTAGAAGCCACTGACAAGGGTGTTTTGTGTTTTCCTTAGTTGGTGGTATCTAAGTGCAAAACAACTTCAAAATAAATAAGAGAATTGCTAGAATCACAAACAAAACAACAATACTAGTTCTCGAGTGTCATTTATAGAGAGAAATTAACTCAGAAGAATAAGCAAAGTGTTCAAGAGGTGAAAATGCAATTTGAAAATGTACTTATAAGATGCAAAAGTTGTCTCAAGAGTAAGTAAAAGATGAGATTAGTAAGACAATGGTCTTGATAGAAGTAAAATATAAAGAAATTGAATATGTTTTTATGTTTCATTATAAAATATACTAGTTCTGAGTTGAGATAAGTCTCTAAAGTACATATTCCTCTTATACTGTAATAGTTTTTACTGGTTCCCAGTCTAGCTATACTGGTTCACTATTGATCTGGTAGTATAGTCTTAGATCTGGCAGTGTTTTATGAGGTACTTCACTACAGTCAACTGTATAACCAATAAGTCCTATCCCAAAGCATGCCGAGAGTTCTACCTCCTAGAGCACAAGGTTATCCAAGTCTTCCAAGCAGTTCTAGTCACATTTGTGAATGAGTTTTCTGTTCTTTTTTGGATGAGAGTACATACAATACTTAAGATACTTAAAATTGTGACTTTATGATTCTAGAGCTCAGAAGGCAAATACAGAGTTCCCTTTTTGTGCCTTCCTTGCAACTAGAGTATTTTATATTGAGAATACAAACAAAGAAATAAAGAAATAGAGAGAAAACAGTATTATACTACTAGTGAATTTACTGTGGAACTGTGACATAGAATAAACTTTATAACCCTAATTCCTAACTGGAATGTGCTCTAGAACTCTCTTATAAGCCTCAGACATACCCTAAATTTCCAATAGAATACTCTTATTAGATAGTTACTAAGCTGTCATGAGCTAGAATAGTCTATTACTTCAAGAGACAAGACAAATGAGCTAGTAGTAGGGTCTTTAGAGTTTGAACATCTTACTGGACTTCTGGATACCAGGACTTTAGAATCTTCTTTGGAATGCTAACTAACCTCGATCTAGAGTAGACTTAGACGAACTTAGCATAAATGTAATGGATCAGAAGTCTATTATAGATATGTGAGCTTATCACATATGTGTAAGAACTTAAGTTACAGTTAAGTAACCTTAACCTAAGCCTACTCTTTATCAGAGTTTGATAAAGAAAACTTGTTAGAGTCCTCACTGGATTATAATTGTTACTTATACATGTTCGACCATTTGTACATATTTACTGATCTGATGTTATTACATAATTAAAAGAAAAGAAAAAGAAAAGAAATATAAATATTGACTTAGGGAAATTTGGTAGTTCATGATACCACCTCCTTCTTAAGAGTCCTTGTCCCAAGGACTTCTTTTTACAGCTTATTGTATAGGTTCCTTAGGTCACCCATTTCCTAATTTTCATCCTCTAAATTTTCTAAATATTTTCTATTTTCTTTAAGCCTCCATCAATTTTCCTTGTCCTTTTCTTCATTTTATTCTTCTATTTTTCCTCTCTTGTATTCTTCTTGTTCTTCTTCTATCTTCCTCAGAAATGGGTTCCTATTGTACCTAAAGAACAGATTTTTCTTCTACTGTCTCTAATTTTCCTCCATTCACCTCTAATATTCCCTATCATACCTTTTGTTTTTCCATCTATACAATATCTTGGCTGTGTACCTTCCTAGTAGTTCTCTTCTAAACATTTTATCTTCTTCTTTCTCTTGTCACTTTACTTTCTCTTTTTCTTCTCTGCAATACTTCCTTTCAAATTTTTTGACCAATTTTATTGCATTCTTCAAATTCTCTTTGCTCTTCCATGTATCTTTCTCCATCGTACATCCTTTCCATCACACTAAGTATTTGTCCCTTCTTCATACTTTTCTCTTGTTCATAATCTTATCCACTTTCCATTCTTTCTCTTCTTTAATTATCACTGGTTGTGGCATTTCCTTTCTTTGTTCCTCTATTTGTGACTTATACTTCCGTACCCTACTGACATTAACTACTGGATGTATTTTAACTATACTAGGCAATTCCAGTTCTATTGCATTAGTAGAAATGATTGCCTTTACTTTGTAAGGTTCTACAAAGCATTTCATGAACTTCTTCATTTATCTTCCAATCATCTGGTACTTTAAATCTTTAGTGCTGAGTAGCACTAGGTCACCTACTCGATATTCTTCTATCTCTCCTCTTTTTCTGTCTACATATCTTCTCATATCCTCTTATGCTTTTTGTAATACTGCCTTTACTTCTTCTTGTACACTCCTTATTTTCTCCACAAATTTCTGTGCCCCTTCATACTTCCCCTTCATTCTCATTTTGGATCCCATTCTTGGATCTTGTTCCTGATTTGCTTTAAATGGTGACACCTTGGTACCCATATACACTTTATTGTTGTAGGCAAATTTAGCCATACCCAGCTATTCTAGCCATTGTTTTTATTGGTGATCTATGAATATTCGAAGATATTGTTCTAACTCCTGATTCATCCTCTCTGTCTGGCCATCTATCTGTGGGTGAAACACTGTAGATAACTTTGTCTTGATTCCTAGCATGCAATTCAACTCTTTCATAATTTCTGCCACAAACTGTGGTCCTCTATCAGAAATTATACTATCTGGTAATCCATGTAATTTCCAGACATTATCTCTAAATAGTTGTGCTAGCCCTTCTGCACTCATTCTTTCTGTAGTTGGTACAAAATGTGCTATTTTTATAAACTTATCTACCACTACTAAGATTTAGTCATAGCCTTGCACCAATGACAACTTTATAATGAAGTCTGTACTAATGTGGGTCCATGCCTTTTCTGAAATCAAATTCAGCATTAACTTTCCTGCTGGTGGTTGTGTTTGATTTTTATTTCGCTAGCAGACATTGTACCCCTTCACATACCACTTCACCTCCCTAATGACCCCTAGCCACCAGAAATTCCTTGTTACTAATTCTGCCGTCTTCTACTATCCTCCATGTCCTCCTATAGGCGTATCATGATGTAGCCTGATTACTTTTGCTCTTAATTTCTCATTTCTAGGAACGTACACCTTCCTTTCCTTTAACATTAGGCCGTTTTTTTGACGCTGATGGGGATAGGTAAAGGGATTTTTGGAATGTGTATAGAATTTGGTTTGTAGGGGGAAATAGGATTTTGAATAGAAATATAAATGTGCTTTACTGTCCTTACAAAAGTAGGTACTACTGAGTCAGAAAATCAAAATCTCCAAGTTGTTCCATAATTGTATGCAATCAAGTAGATACTGGGGAGGTAATCAAATATAAAAGGAAAAGGCTCACAAAATAGTAAAAGTTTGTTATTAGACACTAGAATAAAAGAAATGTTTTTAGTTTCTACTCGAGAGTACTCTCATTGGTCAGATCTTAAAGGTATGCGTTCCTCTCACACCATAGCACTACCATCCAAGGTACTAGTCTAGTAGGCTGGCTCACTGTTGATACAGTAGTCCTACCTAGATCTCACATTGCCCTCGTGCAAGCTCGCTCTCAACTGATTGTACAGTCGGCAACTTACTCCGAAAACACATAGCAAGTGGTTCAGCTCCTAGTCCAAGCAAATGTCCAAGTTTTCCTTTAGAGTGTGTATCCCTTGAGGGAAGTTTTATAAAGTTTCTATAAAAGAGAAAGACAGAAAAAGAGCTTTTAGTCACTTAAGTTGAGTTTTAGCTCTAAAGCAATAAAGGGCAAAGATGGGGATTCTTCTTTTTACACCTCTCCATGCTACTAGAGTATTATATTAGTATTACAAAGCCCAGAATGCAACAAACAAGATAAGAAAGAAATCCTCCAGATTACTTGAAAAGGTAGGTAGAATGAGTTGAGTCCACATCTGATCATGCAATAGCTGCTCTCTGTACTTCCTGTCCATTTTCTACCAACTTTCTTTATCTCATCAGCCAACCTTAAGCCTGTTCTAAGTGTTCTAGAGTACTCGAGAGGTTCTTTGAACATTGGTCTAACTGCTCTCAAGCATGTCTTCATCGTCGATATCACTCCTCTCTGCTTCCAACTCTTCTAATTTCTCTTATAAACCTTTCTCTACTCTCTCCTCTGCTTCCTGTGCATATCTCTCAGGTCCTTCTTCTTTCTATCCCTTTCCGATGACGTTTGGTGTATTCTCATTTTGTTCTTCTATATTTGGACTGCTGATCAGGATTGATGTATAGCCTCTGATGGTGTTTCTATTATAAACCAGGGGTCAGCTATTGGATGATGTCATTATCAACGGAAATGCTTCTAAGGTTGAGTTCGCTCTTGAAAGCACTTCTAGGGGGAAGTCTGTTTTATAGATATGATATGAGACCATCCAGAAGGTATTATGAGGTATTGATAGTGGTGATTATAGCCACTACTCCGCTACTTGGATAACATTCTCAAGTACACGACTGGACTTCTAGTGGTTATATTTGGGGAGCCAATTCTCTCTTAAAAGCCATTTATTATGATTATTAGGTTCCGAATGTTACTTATATTGCCAAAATTAATTGTCCAGCATGATAACACCATTCTTCATCTCTTAACATCTTTACCTCTACTTACTTCATTTCTTCCACTGCTTTTACCACCTGTCAAGTAGGAACTCTTGGAAACAGACTATTGGTGAGTCAGCTCTTCCTTCACATGCAGTCCTGTCTAGAAGGGGTTACACAGTCTGTCTCAGAGTGCAAAGTAATGGAAATGAGATGGATTCTAAAGGAGTCTACTAGGTTGAGAACAAAACTAGAGTTTTAACAAGGTATGTTGACTTATAACCAGACCCTCTTGGCAAGCTAGTACAAATAGTATAAAACTTAGTATTGAGGATTAATTGAATAATAATAAAAAAGAAGGGTAGGACAGTTGCGTGTCACAAAGGACTGTAACAGTATCCCTTCCTTTAGTGGTCATACCCTTGTGGCTATTATCAGAATCATCATCTGGGTTTTTGTTTGCAATGGCGGATATTTCACCTTCAGACACTCAATGGTACGTTTGTGGGACTAGGTTTAGATAGGTTTAATGCATGGAAGTCTGCGACTAACTCCCTTGCGTTTTGTAGGTCAGATGTGGTTAGCCAGGAAAATTCCTCTACTGTACCTTCATAACCAGCCTAGCATACATAATATAATAGGGGATCCCTCCTTTGTTAGTTCCACTTCGAGTTGAGAATCTGTGCCACTTCAAATTTGAGGTTTCTGTCTACTTCAATGGGGGGTGGAGATAGATTATTATGGTTTGGGATGTTATTAAGGGGTGCCGGTTCAAGTTGGGAGATGTAGAACATGGGGTGGATTGTTCTGAGGTATTCCAGTAGTTTTATAAGATACAAGTGGGTCCTTATTTTTTCTGACATGCTGAAAGGGCCTAGATAGTATTCCATAAGTTTCTTGGATAGTCAGGTAGTTTAAATAAACTTGGCTAGGACATACACTGGGTCCCTGGCTTTGAATATGGGTACTGTGGATCTGCGTGCATCTGCTGGGCCCTGATACCACTTCTGTACCTCTGCAATGGCCCACTTCAGTTCTCTGTGCATTTCCTCCAAGTTCACTATGAAGGTCTCAGCTGCTTGGGAAGGGAGTTCTCAGGTTGTCCGTACTTGTAAGTCAAGGTGATACCCTTTGTTTGTGAAGAAGAAAGACATTCTTATTGTCGATGAGGGTATGTTGTTGTAAGTAAACTCGGCTAGGGGTAATAATCTGGACCAGTCAGACTGCTGATAATTGTAGTAGGTTCGCAAGTACTGTTCTAAGGTTTGGTTCATGCGCTGATGGGGGATCTTTTTAAAAGCAATTAAGGATCAGGGGGTAAATATGTGTGTTTGTAATGGGTGTGTAGATCAAAATATCAAAGTGCTTTACTGTCCTTACAAAAGTGGGTACTACTGAGTTAGAGAGTCAAAATCTCCAAGTCGTTCCATAATTGTGTGCAATCGAGTAGGCATTGGGGAGGTAATCAAATATAAAAGGGAGAGGCTCATGAGATAGTAAAAGCTTATTATTAGATACTAGAATAAAAGAAATGTTTTTAGTTTCCGCTTGAAAGCACTCTCACTGGTCGAATCTTAAAGGTGTACGTTCCTCTCATACCGTAGCACTACCGTCTAAGGTACTAGTCTAATAGGCTGGCTCGCTGTTGATACAGCAGTCCTATCTAGATCTCATGTTGCCCTTGTGCAAGCTCGTTCTCAACTGACCGTACAGTTGACAACTTACTCCGAAAATACATAGCGAGCAGTTTAGCTCCTAGTCCAAGCAAATGCCCAAGTCCTCCTTTAGAGTGGGTATCCCTTGAGGGAAGTTTTATAAGGTTTTTATAAAAAAGAAAGAAAGAAAAAGAGCTCTTAATCACTCAAGTCGAGTTTCAGCTCTAGAGCAACAAAGAGCAAAAATGGGGATTCTTCTTCTTGCGCTTCTCCATGCTACTAGAGTATTATATTAGTATTACAAAGCCCAGAATGCAACAAACAAGATAAGAAAGAAATCCTCTAAATTACTCAAAAAGGCAGGTAGAATAAGTTGAGTCTGCATCCGATTATGTAACAGCTGCTCTCTGTACTCCCTATCCATTTCCTACTAATTTTCTTTATCTCGTCAGCCGACCTTGAGCCTGTTCTAAGGGTTCTTAGGTGCTCGAGAGGTTCTTCGGACATTGGTCCAACTACTCTTGAGCATGTCTTTGTCATCAATATCACTCCTCTCTGCTTCCAACTCTCTTAATTTCTCTCCTAAACCTTCCTCTACTCTCCCTACTATTTCCTGTTTACACCCCTCAGGTCCTTTTTCTTTCTATTCCTTCTCAACGACATTTGGCATATCCTCGTCTTGTTCTTCTATATTTGGCCTGCCAATCAGGACTGATGCACGATCTTTGATGGTGTTCCTATTATAAACCAGGGGTCAGCTATTGGGTGTCATCATTATCAAGAGAAATGCTTCTAAGGTCGAGTTCACTCTCGAGAGCACTTCTAGAGGGGAGTCCACCTTATAGATATGATATAAGACCATCCAGAAAGTGTTATGAAGTACCAATAGTGGTGATCGTGGCCACTACTCTGCTACTTGGATAGTGTTCTCGAGTACACGACCAGACTTCTAGTGGTTATGTCTGGAGAGCCGATTCTCTCTCGAGAGCCATTTATTATGATTATTATGTTCTGAATGTCACTTATATTGCCAAAATTAATTGTCTGGCGTGACAGCACTCCGTCTGGCTGTCTGCCTCTGGATAGTATTCTACTAAGAAGTGTAACTTCATATCTAGAGCTTGGGCCAGCAACCTAAAGAACTTGGAAACAAACTTGGTCCCTCTATCCAATGTGACATGGCTGGGTACCCCATGCTTGGAGAAGACGTTCTGGATAAATAGATTGGTGAAGCTTAGTACATCAATCAAGTTGTGTGTCGGCACAAAGACCACTTGCTTCGTGAGTTTGTCTACCATGACTAGGATGTTCATATATCCTTCTAACTTGGGTAGACGCTTGATGAAGTCCATTGATAAGGACTCCCAAGGCTGTAGAGGGATGGATAGCTATTTCAAGATGCCATATAGCTTATGGTGTCTGGCCTTATTTTGAGTGTAGATGTGGCATGATCTTACATAGTCCATGACAAAGTTTTGTAGGTTTGGTCAGGTATAATCTTGGAGAACTAGTTGTAATGTCTTTGCTTGCCCAGGGTGCCCTGCAAGTATATGGTTATGTTTTGCTTTGAGTATGCATAATCATAGGTCCTTGACTTCAGATACGAAGATTTGTCCCTCAAAACATAGGTGGCCATTGGTATCAGTGGTCCATCTGGCATCCTCTAGTGGTTTTGTGGTGTCAAGGTGTCTCTTACAGGTCTGATCCATCATTACTGCCCTCTTGATGTCTGAGTTTAGTGTTTCTGTGTCTAATATCATTGCCACTCGTAGCTTTCTTGGTTTTGGTGCTTCCTCTCCCTGTCCAGATGATACTTGATTTGGTGCAAATAGAGGTCGCTGGTTGTAGTTCTCTGTCACTCCTTCCTTGTTGTATAGGACCCACCGCCAGGTTAGGGCATCCAGTTTTGCCCCCAGCCTTCCCAGTCTGAAATGTATGATGAGATTGAACTATGACAGGAATTTAGACCAACATGCTTGGCATTGGGAGAGTGTTTTGAAGTCACAAAAATAGGTGAGGTTTTTGTGATCAGTAAAGACTTCTACCGGTGAGGGTGTCCCTTCTAGGTAATGTCTCCATTTTTTGAATGCTTCAAATATTGCTAATAATTCTTTGTCATGTATGTCATAGTTTAACTCTGTATTGCTCAAGGTTCTAGAATAAAAGGCTATGGGGTGGATTTCTTTTCCGACATGAGTAGAGAAGATGGCCACTAGAGCTCAGTCTGAGGTGTCTATTTCTATGATCAACTTGGAATTAGGGTCCCATTTGGTTAGTATTGGTACTGTGGTGAAGGCTTTCTTCAATGTCTTGAAGAACTTCTGACAATCTTCTGACCAGTACTAGGGGTTTTTTTTTCATGTCAGGTGAGTAGTTGTGAATGAATTGTCGATAGAAGTTTGAGAATCCTAGAAAGGACTGAACCTCTTTTACGCGACAAGGTACTGACTAATCCCAGATGGTCTATATCTTCTATTCATCCATCGTCAATTTCTGAGGGCCTAATATGAATTCCAGGAACTCGACCCTGTTCTTGTGGAATGTGCATTTGGTGGTGGATGCATATAGTTTGTGCACTTGGAGTTGTCTTAAGACTTCCATTACATGTAGTGGACTCAAGTCAGGGTTAACTTAAGCACACACTCTTTATCAGAGTTGACAAAGAGAACTCGTTAGAGTCCTTGCTAATTGATTTAGCTACTTATATGTGAATTGGTATTTACTCGTATTTGTCTACTCAAATTATCCCACGCACTCCTATTAAGTCATAGTGTTCCACGCACTGCAAATTATTACATAATAAAAGAAAATGGAAAAGAAATAAAATAATCCGCCGTCGCGGATGCCCTAGCTCACCTGCCGTTTTATTACACCACCCCCCTTTCAAGCTTCCTCGTCCTCGAGGATTTTACAACTCATTGTCCCAATCTCCTATGTTCTCCATTTCATCCTCTTCTTGTTGTTTTATCCGTAAGAATGGATTACAGCTTATTTTAGCAAATGGATTCTTTTTCCATCGCCGCCAATTTTCTTCTAACTTTTTCCAATACTCCTGCTCGTATTTCTTCTCTCCCCACCCATATAATGGTTTCGCTGTATATTTCCCTGGCAATTCTCTAGTGAACACATTCTTTTCTTCCTCCATTTCTTGCCACCTTGTTTCTTCTTCTTTCTCTCTTTCATATTCCTTTTCAAACTCTTCTACAAGATCACTTGCATTTTTAAGGTTCTCCCTACTTTCCCAAGTGTCTTCCTCTGCTGTGCACCCCTTCCATCGTACTAAGTACTTATCTTTCCCTCGTACCCATCTCTTATTCATTATCTTTTCCACCTCCTACTCTTTTTCTCCTTTGATTACCACAGGTTGTGGCGTTTCTTTCTTCTGTCCTTCCACCTGACTGGTGTACCTTCATACTCTACTTACATTAACTACCGGATGAATTTTTATTGTACTAGGTAATTCTAATTCTATGGCATTCGTTGAAACTATCGATTTGACTTTGTAAGGTCCAACGAATCTCTCTGTAAGTTTTTCCGTTCTCCTGCCCACCATTTGGTACTTGAGGTCCTTGGATTTCTTCATGTCTTCCTGCACTTTACTGAGCGCTGCCTTTGCCTCTCCTTGTATCTCCTGCATCCTTTCCACAAATTTGTTCGCCTCTTCGAACTTTCCCTTCTTCCTCAACTCAAATCCCATCCTTGGATCTCGTCCACTATTTGCTTTAAACGGTGACATTTTTGTGCTTGTCTGCACCTTGTTGTTATAAGCAAATTCTGCTGTTCCCAGCCATTCCGGCCACTGCTCTTGT
>Ga0153957_100229_pt1 | contig 33702 bp, 37 predicted proteins | sample TSFL041MetaG_FD_104745 | JGI IMG/M metagenome (GOLD analysis project Ga0153957, IMG submission 104745) | Attine ant fungus gardens microbial communities from Florida, USA - TSFL041 MetaG | ecosystem: Host-associated > Fungi > Mycelium > Unclassified | place: USA: Florida, Wekiwa Springs... | reverse complement strand
CCTGCAGCTCATCGTCCTCTTGAGTGGACAACAGTGGTTCATTGGATCGCCATGCAATCAGATAGGGGGCCTGGACAGTGTTCAGATACAAAAATGCCTCTTCCTTAATGGCTTTCTTCAAATAATAGATGTCATTGACTTTGACTTTGGAGGGTGAAAAAAGTAATTTTTTCTTATCGTTGAAAATGAGATACCAGACCTCGGTCGTCATGGTGGTAAGTGCTAACAATAGATCGATAGGTGGGGCTTGTTGATCTCAGCCAAACACATACAAAGGACATTTGCCAATGAGTTTCCCCCATCTTGCGTTGCCCGTCCTTGGCTCAACACATTTGCCTACTGATCTGCTACATGGAATGTGTCAATACATTCTGACACTAGATGGTACTGCTCAAGCTGCAGCGAGAAGTATGATTGTGCAATGATCGAGTCCATTGTTGATTGTCCATGCGATTGAAATTAACTTTGGAAACACCTTCGTTTGCTATGATAACTTATCCCAACAGTGTCAATGCTCTGGGTCCTATGTAGTTACGTAAACCCAATACGCGCCGCAGACTTCGAACCCATTGCTATTCTCTCCTCGTCTGAAGGTATGTGTTTTTTTTGTTGCTTGTTCATAGGTGTTATAGGAGTGCTCTGAAATGTTGCTGTCTAATTGATAGTTGTATTTGATATCGTTATGTCCGTATACCCTGTTGAAATTCTGTAACTTACACGGCTCTGTTCCCACGCCACTATTATGTTGTTTATCTGAACGATATCAGGAGAGTTCACTACCGTGCCAGACGGGCGAGCTGTTTCTATCATTGTGCCACCAAGTCAACATATTGCATACTCCTTTCTCATTGCTGTTATAATGCTGGTTGCCCATGGTCATAGAACCTCAGGCTCTATCAGCCAGAACCACCGCGCGCAACTTGCTAATGCCTATAATGAGCTGGGGAAAGAGCTTTCGTCGTCGAAAGTCCGGGTTGTAGGTAACTATACGCTTGGAAAGGTTATTGGGGAAGGCAAGTGACACTCAGGATCACAACCAGAGTCAGGACTTACCCGGAACCCAAGGAACCTACGGTAAAGTGCGCATGGGCACACATCGCCTTACCTCTACCCGCGTAGCTATTAAGCAAATCCCAAAGTCTATGTCCGCTGCCCTCACTCGCGAGATACATCATCACCGCCAACTGCATCACCCACACATCGCCCAGATGTACGAAGTCATTGCCACGGAATCATCGATCTGGATCGTCACAGAACTTTGCTGCGGGGGCGAGTTATTCGACTATCTCGTTGAGAAGGGTCGTCTTTCCGAGGATGAGACTCGCATCATCTTCGGTCAGCTCTGTCTGGCGGTTGCATACCTTCACGAGGTAGGAATCGTTCACCGGGACCTCAAATTGGAAAATGTGCTGTTGGATGAACATTGTCGGGTAAAACTGGGTGATTTTGGTTTTACCCGCGAGTATGATCCGAATACATTGATGGAGACGTTCTGCGGGACAACAGGTTATGCGTCCCCAGAGATGCTGCAGCGCAAGAAGTACCAGGGTCCCGAGGTTGATGTCTGGTCTCTGGGCATTATCTTTTATTGTCTCCTCACGGGTACTTTGCCTTTTGATGATGATGATGAGACAGTCATGCATGCGAAGATCATACAAGGGGATTTTGAAGATCCTGCTTGGTTGTCCATGGGTATGGTTTCCTGTAAGCCTCAGGGTACTTGATTCAATGCATCTTTCCAGATGCACGGGATCTCATACAGAAGATATTACACAAGGATACTTCTGAGCGAATCACCATTCCTCGAATTTTGGCGCACCCCTGGTTTACCGCTCGGAAGGTGACCTCCGAAAGTGAATCTCCTTTACTAGCTGAGTTTCCAGCTATCCCTCGTTCCGACAATCCTGCGTCTCTATCCTACCAGTCATCTGAGGTTCCCGCACAAGCTTCCTCCTCTTCTTTCGTTATTGATCTTACTATTCTCAATGCATCGACACCTACTACCCCTGACAAACATTTGGACAACTTGATTCCGTCTCCTCCTGATGCAAGTTTGCGTCTTGCACCAAGCGACTCCACAATAGGCAAGACTGCAAGTTCCCAATCTTCATTGAGATTAGTACCCTTTGAAAACTGTCAACCAGCTACCGTTTCTGAAGAAGACGCAGACGAAGCATTCAAACCTCCATCTTCTCAATCTCGAACAAAAGTACCTATGTATCCAATTCGCACCCCAGTCCGCACGAAACATCGATCTATCTCATCCATTCTTTCCGATCACTCGGACACTAAGGGCGACAAAGTCTCGACTCCAATACCCCCTTTGCTGAGCCGTGACTTTGATTTTGTCTCCTTATTGACTCAGCCGACTCCAATCATTTTTTCTACTCCTCTTGAGCGCAACCTCTTGAATACACTCAGCTCGTTGGGTTTCGACACAGGCCAGATAGTGCATTCGGTTTTGAGCAATGCCTGTGATTCCGCCTCTGCCGTTTGGTGGATGCTCAAGAAGAAAGCCGAGCGCAAGACAATAGAAGATTCTGAACCGACTAGTGCGATAAGTCTTGAAACTCCCCGACCTCTTGTGGATGGGCAGACATCCATCAATCCCAACAAGACCAATAGAGCGATTCAAACGGATCCGGAAATCTGCATACCTTCCGCACAATCTGCACCCCAGCTCGCACTCCTTCCTGCTACACCAACCACAGTCAAACCCAAAACTCCGCCGACTACACCTGGCACTCGCTCACCTTTACTTTCTCCATCAACCTCCACCATAACTGGTGAATATTCATCTGCTCGTTCGCATCCATCTACCCCTGGAGGAAGTCTTAGAGATAAAGAGAAAGACAAGAGGAAGGCTCGCTCTGGGAGTGTTAGTATCATGCAGCGTGCCACAACGGCTCTCGAAGCCGCTGGATTGGTACGCAAGAAATCTACCGAAATTGCTAAAGAAAAAGAACGGGACAAGTCAAGGGACGAGCCCCGAAGCTCGCATGGGAGTGCTGCATCCTCCAAGTTGACCAAGTCTCCTGGTCTCAAGACCTCCAAGGACAAGGAACACCTACTTCCTGTTGTGCCTCTGCCGACTGAACAACATCCTGTTGCTTCTTCTTCTCCTTGGGTTTCGGCCCAATCCAAAGATCCCCTCTATATTAGCGCTGTGACTAATTTGACCGTTGACGGGCAAATTCAATCGCAATCTGCCCCTAACATGCATGAAGTCGATCGAAATAGACCTGTCATGCGACCTCGCGCTAATTTTCTAACTGTTTTCCGACACTGGTTCAATGAAGATAGAAAGGGAAAACAAAAGGACACGTCTCTATCTCAAACTAACCACACTCGGCCCTTGAATCAGCCAATTTTGGTGGCTACACAAAAACGGCGAGGAAGCACTTCCAGTAGTAAATATGTGTCAAGGACAGGTAACAATACACATCGTGTGCATCGCCCATCTGTGTCTTCAAGAAGATCCAGTAGTGTCAACTCAAGACGGTCCTCAGGTGTTCTGATTGAATCTCCTCAGGTTACATCTCGTCGTTCGTTTGGTAGTCATACACCCAATTCGGACCGTGCAGAGTTTTCGTCGAGACCGTCGTCCATTCATAGTCTTTCTATGCAGCCTCGACACCGCAAATCACCTTCGCAGAGTTCCGCAAGCTCTATGCGTTTTAGAACCACTTCACCAATGCAGAAGTATCACCGGAGAGCTGGATCTGGGTCGTCTACGAGAGTGATCAAACTGGCACCGACGAATCGAGGCGGGGGTGTTCATGGTCCCTCGAATTCTGTTACATCATCTATCCATTCTCCACCGAATTCTCGTCCCCCGTCGTGGTATGAACCCTCCGAAAGTGAAAATCTAGCCATGGTGTCACCACTCAAGTCTAGAATTCGATCAAGAGATAGACTACTTAGTGGAAGTTCGTTATTTGTTCAGAAACGACCTGGGCCATTTTTGAGCCCCATATTATCCAATAACCTTACGGGACGGTCGAGTTGGAAAAAGTCATGGGGCTTGGAGCCCCCTGGATGGCAAACGCGTACTGCACACCTTCCTGTTGAAGTTTTGGCTATATCACCTGCAAGTGAGCCTGCTGCGATACGAGATGTATTTTCTGGCCGTCAGTCATTGACCCTTGGAGACGAGAGTGATTGGGTAGATGAGGATGAGGATGAGCCTGTGTTTGCGGGTGGTCTTGGTCAGATGGGGACATCGGTTTCTTCTCTAAGCCACAATTCTATAGACGTTGCGACTCCACGAGGAAACCGTAAAAATATAACGCGCACAAATAGGGGTGACCCAATTTTGTCAGGGAACCCAAAGCCGAAGATGCTGACCGAGCGTGTGTCGCCTATACCCCAAGAGCAGGCTACTAGTGAGACACGAACGAGTAGGAGACAACTCCCTGTTACTCGATCTGGACCTGCATTTAGACAGGCAATTCAAGAGGAGGATGAAGATGAAGACGAGGAGTGAAAATGTAATGATTTATACTTTCGTTGGTATCTCACTCACTGTGAGCTGTGAGCGTCAGGGACACCTTGCTATCCTCTTTTCTTTGGTCTTTTTGATAGTATCTCCTGTTATGTATTAGTATTCCCTTCTGAATATACCCCTAGGTTTTGGTTTTGTGTTAGCAGCAGCAGCAACAAAAATAGTAGTACCCTTGTCTTGATCATCACGCAGTTCCCTGTGACTGGTTGTGACAAACCGTGGGTGAGGTGAGCTGCGCCTGTGCTTCATTGTACATCTTGACTCCTTGCGTTTGAAACGGTAAGCTGCACACCTACAATTGTATATCAGGGACAAGTAATCATAGACGCTTGTCAGACTTATACGCCTTCTCCATGTGCGTTTCAAGGCGTAATAAACCACGACATATGTTGACGACTATGCAGGTCTGAGCCATACGACCCATATCTTCCCCGCGATGGCCCTTCTTCTGGTGCGGGCCAAGGGAATGCCAAAACTGCTGCCATTCAGGCACAGATTAATGATACAGTGGGCATCATGAAGACGAATTTGGACAAAGTTATGGAACGAGGAGAGTTGGTGGATTCATTGCACGACAAGACAGGTGTGTATTGAGTGTTACTCTCCTTTTTCTGTGTGTGTTCTGTGCTGTATTTTTACGATACGGATTTGTGCTTGGGAATATATTGCAGAGGGACTAAATTAACTTGACCAGATAACCTCGCTGTTTCCGCACAGGGCTTTCGCAGAGGAGCGAACCGTGTTCGTAAGGTGAGTTTTTCGAACGTTCTCAGATATTGAAGATTCTTCGGATCAATTTTTACCCTATTTTATAGAATATGTGGTAGGCATGATGATTACTTCTCTTGAACATGAATGGAACTGATGGGATTGATCTGGTCGTCATTAAGGTGGAAGGATATGAAGGTGTGTGTATTTGAACAAATCGCTGCGAACCAGTTGTTGACCGCACGATTTAGATGCGCATCATCATTGGCGTCGCAGTAGCGGTCATTATTGTCATCATTGTTGTCTCTATCGTCAAAGCGACGGGACATTAGTGGTTTATGTATGGTTGTTTACATCTTATGTCCTTCTCTCCTGTCTTGTTGTAGTAGTACTTGTGCATACACTAGTAATTTCTCTCCACTAGATGACAGATTGAAAGTGGATCCCTTTTACTTGATAATAGAGTACCAAAGCACGCTGACAGAAAGTACTCGCTGTGACGATTCAAGCACTCCTTTTCCTCTGAAAAGCAGGAGATACATAGACTTATGTGCCATATAACATAGAATTTTGCACAAGAAAAGGCAAGCCATACGATCGAAAGAATCCCAATAATGCTACACTACATCCCTTGATGCTTTCATCGACCACCCTTACCACCCTTCATCTGCTGCTTAGACACCTTGGGGCCTGAGGGTGCGACAGGACGGGAGGCCTGGTGAACAGGAAATAAATCAACATCGCCGCTTCAAAGACAATTGAGAGATGTACCTTGGCCTTCTTGGCTTCTTTCTCCTTCTTTTCACTCTTAGCCTTGGCGATAGCAGCTGTCCGTTCCTTATTGCGGACTTCAGCAGCCTGGTTCCGCCTTGCAGTAATGAAGTTCAGATCAGCACCGACGATGCCACGCTGGTGCTTGACGGTACGGCGAGAACGCTTCTTGGCAACCTCCTCTGTGATGCCCTTCTTGTGCATCCTACGGAATACCTGAGTCCAAGTGATTTTGCGAGGATTTTTCCGCTGGGCGAAGAGAGAAGCATTTTTCGAGGATTCAAAACGAAAGACCTGATGGGCCGAAATTGGAATCAACAAGGAGAAACGGAATCAGCTATACCTTGCTGTCACCGCGAACGAAAAGCGTGCCTCTACTGGGGTAGATACGGTAGCCTGAAAAGGAGTCGATCTCTAGCTTCTAAACTCGCAAAAAAAGGGGAGGTAGGAAACAGTAGCTTGTTAGCTTGATAGCTACGTTTAGATAGGATAAACGCACCATCTGGATTTTACGACAAGACAAAGACAGGGTCAGTCTATTTCACAACCGCTTGAGCGTCATCCAATTGTCCGATGCGACATCCAACTCAGCAATGCACCATTTTGCATGAGACGGATGCTCGTCGACTTGGACTGCTTCAACGAAACTGATGCAAGCTTACCTTGAGCTGTCTTGTCGTGTAGTCCTTGTCCTTACCTGTCCTTACAGCCTACTCTCGCACTACCTCGGCATCTGCCGAGATTGATGACAAATTTGTCGATTATGCTGAGCACAACATGCAGTGATTGACAGTGAGTGACCCAAGCATGGATATCAGGGTGTCCCAGTCTCTCCCAAATGTTGTCTAGGAAAGCCACCAAACAACTTCTCAGATACTTTTACTAGCCTCAGTCGTCCACCATATAGGGTGACATCTGAGATACTCATTTACTTTTAAATGTGGTGGGTACAGGTCTTAGAATTCACTACATGGCTGTGTTTACTGCTAGGCCAAACTGACATGGCTTGACCTGTTTCTTATATGTACATTCCTCCTTCACCTAGCTGGGGACCAGCAGCTCTTCTCCACTTCCTTCTCTGACTTTCGCCGATGGCATTTACAAGGAGATTGTCTGCTTGATTCATCATCTCCTCAGGCCACGTGTAACTGTCCTCTATGGTGTCGTAACTGATTTGTTCGATAGTCAGTGGTGTCCTCTCGTTTATTTGTGGGCGGGGCAAGAGGATAAGTGTTACAGAACAGGTGGTTCGGGCACTCAGAATAGAGATAAAGGCCGCAGAAGTGGTTTTGATGACATTCGGCGGTGCGAATGCTTCGGCACGGGCTCCCTGCAGCACCGAGATTAGCTCAGGTAAAATGTGATCTTAACTACATACAGGATCAAAATTGGTGGTTGAAAGATAACGAATAGGTGCATCTTGCGAAGAGATTGGTTGGTCAGAGATATAGGTAGACGCCGAATATTCATCTAGCAGTGCAACCCTAAGGTTCTGTCAACCATTATTCAAAGTCAATTATTCCATCTGCTCACCTCTCGGGCTTGAGTTTATCGATGATTGCCTGGGCATACGCATGCTTCGCCGACACAGGCAATGTCGTATACACCTCTGACTCTATTATATTGGCATTAGTCCAGTTTGCCTTGCATACCATCCCAACCGCAGGAGAACCCATGACCACAGTATCGACCTCATCTCCCAGATCAGCACCTTTCGCCCAAACCACCCCAGGGTGACCGGTAGCAACAATGAGCGTAGGTCTTGGCTCGAAACCGCTTCCTATGAAGCTAACGTCGGATTCCTTATATTGAACGTTGTCGTGTCTCTGCGAATTGGATTCTTCTTCTGAATCTGATTCCAAGGCATGGCGAGGGGGCAACTGGGAGCTTATTGAATCAATTGATGGAGTGGTATCAGTGGCCATGATTAGGTTGGGAGTATCAGTAAAGCTGCTGGGTGAGTGAAGAATGTCTATCTTATAAAATAGCTAAACAATAGAGAGGTTCTGACATCGTGAATTCTGGATACTAGACTAGCACCGCCACTGGATAGCAACAATCATTAATGTAGGTGTAATCAGCACTTATCAATCACAGCAACTCCAAGAGACACCCCTAAGTACAGTCGCATGACTATCTAGAGGTGACGAATTAAAGATGGTTCAGTATCTATCTGACTAACTACAGAATAGGCTTTAGTGTGTTTATCTCGTTCAGTTTGAATATTCATGGGCGCATATTCAAATTAAAGAATGCGTTCTTTTCACTTCCCATCGTATTTATTTTGCTTGTCGAATTCACCGTGGCAAATATGCATTTTGCTTCTTAGTGGATAATCTTCAGGACTATCCTACCCTTCAGAGGTTTTGTAAGAAGTATCCAGCCAAAAAGATCCGTATACTGCCCAGCGTCGTGCAACACCCTGACACTGTTGATCTAGGACCTGTCGCGTTCTTCTGAGTATTTTCGGCGAAGTTAGTCATTACTTCGTTCGATTTAGAGAACTGAAACGAAATGAGACCTCACAGTTCTCACCAGTTCGTATATCAAACCAACAGACGCTCCTCGAACAGGACGAACTGACAAGGACGAGAGAAAACGAACGCGTAACATACAAAAGAGGTATAATCAGAACACTATCGCACAAAAATATAAATCATCCCCACAATGCCTTTCAATTTAGCGGCCGATGAAAGTTGCACCCCGTTGAGACTTGCCTATTCCTGTACCAGCTGGATTTTCACTCGGCCGAGGCTTGAAACTTTCACGCTTTGCTCGGGAAGACTTTCTCAAAACAGCCGGACTTAATCCTGGTAGACTCTTACTTGCGCTATGAGGCCTACCAAAGGCCGGAATGAGGCTTCCATGAATTTGAGTAGACACGCTACGCAATCCCGATGAGTGTACTGTTGCACTAGGCGTGCGGCCCTGATTACGAGATCTGGTGGAGGAATTGACCCTACTTCCAGGGGCTTGCATGGGAGGCTCTGGCCTTGTCTGCAGATCGTTGCCTCGATGGTTGCCGAGTGGTGCACGGATGTTCTTGCGACCACTATTGAGTTTCTGGCGTTTATTGGAAACAAATTGGGATGAGGATGAGGATGAATTTCGCTTGAAAGTGGGAGTGACGGCCCGCGAGCTTGGTGCATAACCGTTCATGTTGCTCGAGTTGATCGGTGTAGTCGCACGAGAGGAAACTGACCCTGCTCGAGATCTGCGTTTGTTCTCTTGCTCTGCCGCCGCAACTGCCTCCATTAACAATGGAAGGAAGCTTTGGCCATGCACCAGGAACGGTCGACTTGTTGCCTTTTCCCATGCAGGTATTGATATAAGGAGATCCTGTTCCAACTGAATAGACCCATCACATTTCCCTGTCTTCATGTATGAAAGTGAGAAATACTTACCCGAGGTTTCTCTTTCGAAACTCTTTTCCTCATCTTCTCCTCACGCAGTAACCGCCCGGGATCTCTCGGACCTCGCCCTAGAAGACGAGTCTGATCGGCGGCTGCCATAGCAAGCTCCTTCTCTTCTTTGCAAATGTCAAAGTATTTGCGCACGCTAGCCAGCAGCGGCGCCTTCGATCTGCGCTCCTCTTTCAGCCTTCTGATCTCGTCTTCATGTATTGTCAACAACTCTTCAGTATAATCACCTGAGATTAAGTCAGCAGTGCTCATGAACCGTAATGAATCGTGCACCACTGTCAACAAACGGAACAAAGTCGGCTCTTTCGTCATCTCCAATCATCAGATCTTCCCACAATTTGCTGATCTCCTCTCGTGCATTATCAATGAAAGTACCCATGCATTCTCTTTTGAGCTTCAACATGCGTTCCAACTCCGCCTCATAGTCATGAACTACTTGATCCGTACTTCCGCGGTGATTCTCGACAAATGCATCCATGGCTGTTTCATCAACTCCCAGTCGTCTCCAAAGACTTTCCAATTGGTCATATATTGACTGTATATGTGATTCCCGCTTTCTTTTAATATCTTCGAGAGATGCTTGTAGACATTTTGCCCAAGATACTAGCTCTGGATTAGGCTCCACATTTTCCAAGCCGAAAGGAGGGCTTCGAAGCTCGGAAAGATCTTCGTCCCCCGCCTCTTCAAAGCGTACAACAAAACGAGCGAATATCCTTTGATGCTCGATATTCGAGAACTTGTCAGTCCACGAGGAACCTCCGCTAGTTCGAGAGAAAGGTGTGGGCGTTTCTAGAAAAGGATCATTTAAGGAATTGGATGGTGAATCAATTGAATGAGAAAATGGTGAGCCTGAGCTAGAACTCAAGCTGTCAAGGGTGGGCGGAGAAATCCCGAGCTCTGAGTACAACCAATCAATCTGCACAAACAAGTTACCCAGTTCGACCAGGCGGTGGGCCTGAGCTGAAGTCAAATTAAATCTCAGCCTGGAGAAGCTTAGAGAGCGTACCACTTCGGCCTTCCCCCGTGCAAGCTCTTTTTCCAATTTCAAGAAGCGATCTGGGGAAACGTCGTGATAAGATTCTGGGTCTAGCACATTCTCGCGAGGAGCGATGCTTGGTTCAAGGACATCGATGTTGAAGTATGTTGAGCCTAAAGTCCGCGTGAGTGAACGCAGCCGGTTCATGATTGTCGCCAGATGCTCGAGTTTCGAGTGGTAGAGCTGAGATTGATAATCATCACCTAAATTTTAGAAAGAAGTTCCAACACTCACTTGTCTGAGCTTCTCTTGATGTTCTGCCATGAGATTATATCGTCGTGGTAACACCGGGTCACTCCTGATTTCTTCAATCGTGTTGCTGCTCGATTGAACATTGTCGCCTAGTGCTTCGGAATATCGTATGCATTCGCGTTCTACCATATCACACCTGGTCATCCATTCTTCAACTTCCTTCCGCCGTTCTCCTACAGGTCTCTCTACTCCTTTCAAAAGCTCTGCGTGTAAAGCTCGAAAATCGTCCTCGAGTGCACCAGGGTGTAGACCCAACTGCAGATGTAGTGTGGGCAACAATTGTATTTGATATTTAAGATGTCTATGTAGGGAATTGAGGAGGTCTGTCAGTGATGTCTCCTGAGCCGACATAGTAGAGTGGCAGAATATTGTAGTTGTTGTAGTCAACTTGATTAGGGGGTTTGATCACCAACTCAACCAACTCAACTTGCTATCACGTGAATGAAGCGTTTAAGTGTGGCGAGAAAATTGAAACTAAAATAAATAATAAATCATAGAAAAGGTCTAGATAGTACACTATCTACCTCAGTCCTGAAAGAAGCCTATTTTGGGGAATAAAGGTCTATCAGGCTACTAAACAATCGATGAGAGAAATCAATGATGGAAGATAAGTAAGAAGAGAATAAATTGATATCTAAATCAACATTCTATCAAGAAACTACTCAGTGATTAAATTTAAGCCATAGTCAGACTATCTTAGGACCAATCTTTTCGTTCTTGTCCAGGGTACTTTTTTTTTCACTAACTCTTGTTGCTCCTCCCACTGATATTTTGTTTCTGGTCCTAGTGATCGCAATATGTAGATATTTCTATCTGTCCCGGAGCACTGCACTTGCACATTTCCCTTGTTATCTTCCTATCTTGTCCACCATTTATTCTTGCTTTTGATCTTTGATCCTGCATCTGGTTTCCTTGTTGAACCAGAATAGGTTTACATTGATTCCCTAGTTTTAAACGCACTAGATGAATTCCTGTAGGTATTCAGACACTGGACTATACTTGATTCGTTATCTCTAAAACTGAGGTCTAGATAGTCATGCGGCTGTTTATGGGTCTGTCTCTTGGACTTGCCTATCGTGGTTGATAACTGCTGATTACACTAATGATTGTTGCTATCCAGTGGCAACTAGTCTAAAAGATTTATTTATATATCCAGAATTCACGATGTCAGAACCTCTCTATTTTATGACAGCCCATTCTTCACTCGCCCAGCTACTTTACCATCTCAATTACTGATACTCCCGACCTGCAATCATGACCACTCATACTACTCTATCAATTGATTCGGTAAGATTCCAGTTGCCTCCCTGCCATGCCTCGGAACCAGATTCACAAGATATTCAATATCAGGAGCCCGAGGTTGGGTTTATAGGAAGTGGTATCGAGCCAAGATCTGAACTCATTGTTGTTACCGGTCGCCCTGGGGTGGCTTGGGGGAAAGATGCTAATTTGGGAGAAGAGACTGGTCTTGTCGCCGTGGATCGTCATACTATTGGGTCAATAATGAGGCCAAAGTGGACTAAGAGCAATGTAGTGGTGTCAGAGCACCTCACGAAATTGCCCGAGTCGGCGCAGCGTGCGTATGCCCAGGCAATCATCGATAAACTCAAGCCCGAGAGGTGAGCAGATGGAATAATTGACTTTGAATAATGGTTGACAGAACCTTAGGGTTGCACTGCTGGATCAATATTCAGCGTCTACCTATATCTCTGACCAACCAATCTCTTCGCAAGATGCACCTATTCGTTATCTTTCAACCACCAATTTTGACCCTGTATGTAGTTAAGATCACATTTTATCTGAGCTAATCTCGGTGCTGCAGGGAGCCCGTGCCGAAGCATTCGCACCGCCGAATGTCATCAAAACCACTTCTTTGGCCTTTATCTCTATTCTGAGTGCCCAAACCACCTGTTCTGGAACACTTATCCTCTTGCCTCGTCCAGAAATAAACAAGAGGGAACCACTGACTATTGAACCAGGTAGTTCACACGCCATGGAGGACAGTTACACGTGGTCTGTGGATATGATGAATCAAGCAAATAGTCTACTTTTAGATGCCATCGGCGAAAGTGAGAAAAGGAGATAGGGATGAGTTGCTGTTTTCGAGCTAGTACATATCATAAATAGGTCGAGTCATGTAAGTTTGATCTAGCAGAAAACACAGCCTAGCCATGTAGTGAACCCTACCAGACCTGTACCCATATTCCAGGTGATTTCCACCTCCACAAAGACTACTGTTGCATTCTAGAAGAGATCTCACCCTCTATATCGCACCGGACTCACAAAGGAGTCAAAGCACTCACAGAGCTCTCTCTGCGACGTCGAGGACTCCCTTATTCTATTATTCTATAATGTGCCCTTTTCCAGGACAATACAGGTACTTGGCTACTTGTAATATGATTTTCTTGTCTGATAGCAAATATTACAATACAAGGAAGCCTTTGCTCTGCTTGACAAAGGTAGTATGGGAGCTGCTCCTCGCAAGTGGTCCAAGCAGTGATATCTGGTGTGGAATCTGGTTAGGACAGAAATGAGTTCGCTCTTCATTTTTTTTTATTTTCACATTTTGATATCTTTATTCTCATTCATCGTTTTTTTCAAATTAAGGTCACACTCAAGACAGTCAGAGCTGTACAATCCAATAATACAAGAGCTCAAAAATTCTGTTTTCTGAGAAGAAAAAAATGCAGCTCTTGTGTAACGAGTTCGACTGCCACATACCTTTTCGCCTACGACTCAGAGCATAGCCACGACTCGAAACCGCAGTAGCCGTATTGACTCAGGGATCACGCTGTAACCATATAAGGACCCGTTCAGTAGATAGTTTGTCTTAACTTCGGTCTGGTTCTGCATATCTAACTTTTGTTCTCGAACACCGGGGGCGTAAGATCGTAACATCTTGTTTTGTTGATGAATCCGGACTTGTCCTTTAGCGCTTTGTTCAATCTTTGGCCCAAACTCAAAAATCAACACATTCTTCAATTTTATGGGATCATTACCGATATAGGAATGCAAATACATACGGAAAGTTGGTTGGACAATCCAATAAAAACATCCTTTTCTTTGCCCATGACTGACCCTGATGTGAATTGTAGGTTTCTCCTCGGTTTGAAAATGGAAATGTGTTGGTGTCAGTTCGTTTTTTTATGTCTATACACGAAGGAAAAATTCACGTATAACATCTCCTTAACATACTAGAAAAAATAGAGGAATTCCTTTAGTCTTGAGTGTCCGAAAATGAGCGTTGATCTTGATTAGGTATACGACGAAATACTCAGAAGCAGATAAACTACACCTTGTTTCTTTTTTCTTCCACAAAATCCGTTTCTATTGTTGGTTTATCTTGCCTTGTTTTTTTTTTCCATCGTAGTTGCAAGGTGCAGCCAAAAGCCTTGGTTATCTTCATAGTCAAGACACCATCCATGTAAATGGCAAGCAAACACGCTGATCCCTCATACTTACGCACTGATCTCATAAAATAGTCAAGTATGTCGATCAGTCTACGAACGTGATTACACTCAAAGCACAGCCCTAACACCACCTTCGAACACACTATAACCCCCCCTTCCACCATTCAACATATCTACGGAAAGGAGTAGGGTGTGGGGGAAGTTAACTAGTGGATAGGCACATGAGTCCATCCAATAACCTCTTGTTCTATTGACTCCAGTCAAAAAATCGAAACAACGACAAAAGTGAAGCATGCATCAGCGATTTCGGTATGGCCAAAGTCCTAGAAGAATCATCACCGTCCAAAGCCTCAGACACTTATTTATTCTCAATGACAATTGTAGAACTCGTCACTAGAAAACACCCCTTTGCTGAGTACAGAAGAGCTCACTCTTATTCGCGCTATGACCCAATTTCCTATGGTCTTACGAAGTGCTGGGACACTTCACAAAAGCGTTCGACCATGGAGGATGTATCGAATGCGTTACAGGCGATGTAGTAATTACACAAATTAGCGAAATGCCATACTTTTATAGACTGACAAAGTGTCCGATAGACGACACCTCACTGAAAGAAGATTAAATATAGACTAGCATACATGTATATCAGAAAGTTCGCTGGCGAGAGAAGATGTCACAATTCGATCGTCTCCACACAAAACGAAACCCAATCCAGCCCAACTCAGCTCCATCGATGCTCACTTGGTCATGTCCTGCTACTCACCCAGCCCATTTCCCCTATATTTTTCTCTACTTCTTTTTCGTTCTGTGTTTGTCTCTTTTGTATGACACGATTTGTATATTTATCAGAGGCAGTGAGCCTCCGTAGACCGTAGACTACCGCAGACTGTGCGTACACCACGTTACAAATAAAAATTGGAGGATTGTCACTGTGCGACAGGTATTTGACATCTCCAATTCAAGCAGCGACTTATTATCTAAATATCCACTTTATGCGTCAACTCAGGTTCGAACTGAGAACCTTCTGTCTGCCCAAGAATTAACCCAGTTAGACAGATGCGCTTTCCAACTACGCCATCGACCCATACAGAACGTTGGGTAATGTTTACTTATCAGTAGCTCAACAGAGACATCGAAACGCCGAATGACTTTTGAATCCAGGATTTACCGTGAACTACTTAGGTGAGAGTATTCCAAACATCTTATGGCCACCGTGGATCTCCGCATTCTATCCACGAGGTCTCTCCCTCCTATATATTACCAGTCTGCAAACGTGAAAGAAGAAAAGAGGCACGGATCTATTCCATTTTACTTGCCAGTGTGGATGTAGCTGCACAACCTTGCTCATTTTTATCGGAGGCAGTAAGCCTCCGTGGTTAGTAGACTATCCAGAACTGTGTACACGTTACAAAAAGTGACCTAGTGTGACTAGGTGACAGACACCACACCATCAGGTGACTTGACATCCCAATTCAAGCGGCGACTCTAAATATCCGTCGTGTGACACATTCTTCATAGATATAATACTGTTTGGCTTTGTGATGCCAACGACTGTATACTCCCTATTTTGTAAATATTGTTTGGCATGAGTAACCCATGAGTAACCTCAGTGACAGTCAGCATCGAGCCCTCGACCAGCTTCGCGAACTCACGAATGGCGGCAGTGATGAGGTCTCTATAGGTGTCCTCGAGAGTTTTGACTGGAATGTTGAGGCAGGTTCCAAGTGTATTCGTATAGACCCATTCTGATTTTACCCCAGCGAGCAGCTGAGGCAATTTTCGGAGATGGACCAAGTCCGAGTAATCGACCTCGATCTCACCATGAACGCACTCTAGAAACTTTTCAAGTAGATGACTCTTTACAGAACCACACCCAGGCCTCTAGCAGGGCGCGTAGTATCTCTCCATCGTTTATTATCATATCCTGACTTTTCGATAGAGCTTGGGCGGCAGTTCAGTCGTGTACTCCCTCGCAAGGCCGCTGTTCTCCATCTTTGCGCTTCCTTTCAATATTCTTTCAAGTGTCTTCCGTTTCATCTTCGACCTTCTTCGCATTCCCATCCCTCAATTCCGGTTCTCGACCCTCAACTTTTATCGTCCGTCGCGACCACGGCCCACACACCGAAGCGGCCCTGACAAGTGGGTGACTGACTTGGAAGAAGAACTTGGGGCGGTGTGCATTGGCCGATTAAAAGGCCCTCTTGGACCTGCTTCTACAAGTGCCGTTGAAGCTGGTCCTTCGCGGTTGACGGCACGCAACACACAGTCAATTGATCATGCGGAGGGCAAGAAGCTCTTGCCAGACTTCAAGATTTGCAGTTATGAGGAATTTTTGCGGACTTGTCAGAGAGAACTCAAGGTTGGTTGTATAATCCTCGTTACCGAGGAACATGATGATACAGCCGAGTTTAAGAGGTATTCACACTTATTTCAGCCATGTCAATTAATGAACTGGATTATGTATAGGGCTACTCTAACAAATCCTGACTTTGTCAAAGCACTATATCAGAATGATATTCTTGTCTGGGGAGGTGACGTGCACGACCTTGAGGCTTGGGATGGTATGTCATATCATGTTGTCATCTTGCTGCTTTGCTCATTCCTCCTGCAGCATCTGAAAAACTGCAAGCAACAACATACCCCTTTATTGCATTCATTGCCATGCAACCTCGTCGTACACCTACCTCTTCACGCTCCTCCTCATCCTCCCAGCAACCTGTCCTAACCGTTCTCTCCCGCCACCAGGGCAAACCTTACCCTCCTAGCACCGGCCCCACTTCTGCTCAGGCCATCCTTGATCATCTTGACAGACAACTCCTCCCTCGTGTGCAGCCCCATCTGGAGAGTTTACAAAATGAGCAACGCGAACGTGTACAGGAACGTCAACTTCGTGAAGAACAAGATAGAGCATTCCAACAAGCTGCAAAACGGGATAAGGAACGTATTGAGGCGAAGATTGCAACTGAGAGAGCGGAGGCAGAGGCCAGGTGGAAAGCAGATGAAGAGGCACGAGCTGCTGCTGCCAAAAAAGAAAAGGAGGTTGCTGAGGCCAAGCGGAAAGAGCAGCTGAGGATGAATTGGCGAAGATGGATGAGGAAAAATGTTGCAAGCCCGTTGGCTGGAGCTGGTGGGAACTTACGTTTTGCGATTCGATTGGCGACAGGGGCGCGCCTTGTGCAGAGTTTTGCCTCTACGGCGAGTTTGACGAGCCTTTATGCTTACGTCGATGCTCAACTCGTGCCTTCGCATTTTCCCCCTGAAGATGATCCTAGCATTGTTCCAGAGGGCAGCGAAAGTGGGGAAAAGGCTATAGAAGATCAAATTCAAGATACTGATGGTACGGATTGGTGGGGATTCAAACTGGTAACGGTGTATCCAAGAATGGAGATACCTTGGGAGCGTAATGTACAGCTTGGTGATCTTGCTGTCCTGAAAGGAGGTGGGCAGATTGTGGTTGAAATTTCAGGAGATTCCAGGAGTTCTATTGAGCGCAGTACAAGCGCAAAAGGTGGTGTTGATGATGACAGCGATGGCTATAAAACGGAGTCGGACGAAGAATAGAAGACTAGAAGACAAACGTGCGTTTTTATATGAGATGATCATTAGTCTTGGTACATTCATACACATTAATGCTTGGAGCAGATGAGGAGTATGAATTTGGTATTTACTGACTCAGGATAGAGAGAGATTCGTAGTTGATGGTAACATTGATATTTACATCGCTGGACAGCTGGACGATGGGATTAAAAGGTGCTTGAGAGCCGATCTGGACACCTTTAAGCAGTTCCTTTACATCTTCTTCAATCATATTCTCTCCAAACTAAGTTGGTACACACCTTAATCCAGCTCCAATGAATCCATTGCCTTCCTTGTCAAACACCTGGAATCGACAGATAAAATCCCATGAGCATCATTTCACCAAATAAGGGTTCCTGCGGGCTTGAAACCATCTGGACGATGATTCAAGACGCTTAGGAAAGTCTTGTAATCAACTGATAGAGATAGAGAGATGGGACACATACTTGAGCTGGGAAATTGCCCATCAGAGAATCAGAATCAACAAACTAGTTTACCTATGCTCGATTGAGAAGATATCGGGTGCGGGTGCGGTATCGAGTTCTCGAACAGATTGTTCGATTCCAGATTCAATTTCATTTCTGTTCCCTAAGTAGAATGTAAACAAAGAAAATAATCAGTGGGAAGGATAACTTTTTTCTTTCTTATACTAACGCCAACGTACCAGAACATTTTTCAACGCGGTTTTTTGTTTTCTCTGGAACACTTTTGGGAATGAGTCAACTGAACCCTTTAACCTCCCAACCCCCCCAAACAAAAGAAAGCAAAGCAACAACTCTCACAATGACTTCATCAACACGTTCCTGCATCCAAACCTACTTCTTCCTCTACATCTCTCAAAGCCAATATCAACTGCCTACTCTTATCTAGCATTCTCACATGTTTCTATATTTCATGAGAACAGTTGTTCTTTAAAACCATGCTCACTTTATGTTTTGCAACGTCTTGACAAAATTGAGTGATTTCTCTAGCCAAGCTGGCAGCGACGGGTGGACCAGCAGCTTGGGCAGCTATATCCGCACTGGCAAGTAAAAAAGGGAATAGATCCATGCCTTTTTTTCTTCTTTCACGTTTGCAGAGTGGTAATATAGGAGGGAGAGGGACCTCGAAACCACGATGGACTATTATTTTATACTCTTGTAAATGGTTCACGGTGAATCGTGGATTCAATGGTCGGTCTGCCAGTTGTCAATAATCTGTAGATGGATACATTGTATATTATTGATTGTTGAGTGTGCGTCGATGGCGTAGTTGGTTATCGCGTCTGCAAACCTGAGTTAATTCGCGGGTGCACAGGAGTCCTCAGTTCGAACCTGGGTCGACACACATGGCGGATGACTTACTCGATTGTGTCGTTTAGAGACCTGTCAGAAGTGACATTTCCGCCACTATTCTTTTTCAATAATTTGTAACGTGGTGTACGCACAGTCTGCAGTAGTCTACTGACCATGGAGGCTCGCTGCCTCTGATAAATATACATATAAGAGAGACAAACACAAAATGAAAAAGAAGTAGAGAAAAATATGGGGGAAATGGGCTGGGCCTGGGTGAGTAGCAGAGCATAGCAAGTGAGCATGGATGGAGTTCCATACGTCAGGGTGTGTGCTCAAGGGACAGGGTGGGAGAGTGCATTCCCGGTGTCTTTGACTGGTTTGGAGAGCTATGGGGACTCTCTGGGTGGTGTGAAGGCAAATGCCGTGGGGTCAGATGTAATGGGGTCGCCTACGAAGAAAACAAAAAATGAAAAGGGTGGAAGGAAACAGTCCTACAGTGGGGAAAGGTTGCTGTCAGATGTGCGTGCAAATGTTGATGCTGCTATAGAGAAAAACAATCATGTTACCATCGTCGCATTCTTGCTAGAATTAGGCACCTGTACCAGGGTAGATAACTGTGGTGCATTCACAGACAATGCTTGTTTCGAGTGTGGTTGTTTTGTGATACACCTGGACTATCGCTTCAACAGCACAAGGCGAGACCACTGGGTGTACTCTTTGACTCTGACTCAAATAACAACTCTGGTACCAAACTGTTAAGCAAGCTAGGCAGTGTAAACAGCTGACATGAATCCCCGTCTCAAACATGTGCATTTTTGGTCACCAAAGAATTTCATCTGTATCACTCCAGGCACATACTACTGTCAGGATCTCAACTACATGTAACAATTGTAGGATGGCACAAGTTAGCAGACAATTACTGCCTTCGTGCCAGATGTATTATGCCGGATCCCTTCTTACAAAAAAAACTAGCTCCAACCCAACTACGCTTTATTCTGAGCCAACTGCTCTTTTTCCTTCAATCTTCTCTGCTCCCTTCGTTCCCGTCCTCTGGTGATCATAGCTTTAGGTTCGGAATCGGCCCAAAGATACTTGCACCCCTTTTCAATTACCCCGCACCCAACAAAGTCGAGTACCATGATCATTGTCAGCCTGAACTTGAACTAGAGAAGAAAAGATCAAATCGGATTTGACACAAATGATGCAAGCACACTTACGGAATCGGCCATCTCGACGATTTGCAGCCATCGATTCAATTCAGGCATAAAGTCTGTCGCACCTGAGAATGCAACGGCGCTAGCACCAACAAGGCCCCAATACAAGGCAGAGTTTTCACGGATGCCCTCACGGAAAGGTCGACCCTTTAACAGGTATCAGCCACAAAATCTCAGAGTCGGAAAGGAACTAGCCTGGAAATTGATTGCAAATGTTGAGACTTGTTGAGACAATCCAAGAAGATAGATGGCAGTGTTCAACAAGTTGGGCTCAAACTTGGCTTCAAGATCAATCGGACCACGCCTAGCGTCATCATTTCAATCAACAGATGAGACCGATCAAGGAGTGTAATAACTTACTCCTCGTATGCGCGTGAAAGGTTAGTAATATACACCAAGGACACGATATGCAAAGCAAATTGTAGAAGAATGGAAAACAGGACATAGAGATTGAAGATGTTCCCAAGAGGACGTTCGCGCGAGAGTTGCTCAACAGGCTGATATAACACAGTGTCAGACATTGGACCTTGATCAACTGAAGCGATTGGCACAAACCTTGGCACGAGAGATACACAAAAAACACACTGACATTAACATACCACTTATAGTCACTTGATAATCGCCAAACTTGATGCCGTCAAGATACTGCACACTCAAACTGTACGCGGTAATGAGACAATTAAGGGCAAGAATCTTGTACATCTGAATTGTCGCTACGAGGGTACATCGGCCTTGACGAATAATATGCGTGACTAATTGAATTTTGATTAGCATATTAACATAGATAAATCCAAGAGGGCGAAAAACTCACTAGCTGACACATGCGAAAGTTTAGAGGTGAAAGGCGCAGCACAGGACGCATCTCCGAGCTTTATTTTAGGTACATCATCCTCATTCTCCATCTGCGCTAACTGAGAGGTAATCGAAACCATATCGAACTACACAGAAAAAAGATGAACTCAAGCTCAAGTGCTGGTGACAGAAGAGCTCAATTTACCTTCTCCAGCGGATTCTTTTGTCGGGCCACCTGCTGATTTGCTGCAGCAGCTTGTTGAGCTCTGACTACATCCGGTACTAGATGTGCAATCGCTGGCGGAACAGGCGGCGGGGGCTGATTGAACCTTGCTGAAATCCTCAATTGACTTTCATACACCTTCTTAATCCTCTCCAACTTCTGCTTCTCCTCGATTTTTTTTAGATCATCTGGGGTACCGTCCAAAAGTGCAACACCGATGTGCGCTTGCTTGAGTGCGCCAACGTCATTGGTTCCATCACCAGCCATTAGAGTGATGTATCCCAGAGTTTTAAGCGTCGTAAGGATGTATTCTTTTTGTGAGGGTGAGACGCGCGCATAGACCCATGCGTTTTGGACGAGAAGAGCCCAACTGGGTTGATGTTCGAACTTCTTCATTGCCGCACCGGTGATACAGATGTCGTATTGATCGAAGAGGGAAGTATCAAGGGGTTCAGAGGGATCAACGGGAATTATCTTGCTTTCGTCAACTGTGCGCCAAACGAGGTCTATGCCGATGTTCAATACCTGAACCTTCATTTAGGAGGCAATTTCATACCTGCATCATGCTTGGGGTTCTCTCGCAGATCAAGGACAAGAACGTCACGGTCCACAATCTCAACATCCCGAGCAACATGAGCTGCAGTAAGAGGGTTGTCCCCAGTAATCATGATACACTGATAATTTCGATGAACTTGATGCGTCAAATTGGTAAAAATACTCACGCGATGAGATGAATCAGCCAACATCTTAAGCGCGTCGACAGCATCAGCCTTAAGCGGGCAATGGAAAACAAGGAACCCAGCAAACTGCAAATGACTCTCGACCTCAGCTCTATGCAGCTTATTGATCTAGCCATCCAATGAGCCAGTCACTCCTTTAACTGGATTACGACATGCCTTATCCGCATTCATTGGTTCTCCCTCTTTCATTGCTAAGGCCAACACTCGGCTGCCCTTCCTCGTGAACCATTTATAAGTATCATCATAGCCTTCGGGTACAAGATCTAGGAATTGTTTGATGGTCTCTGGAGCGCCTTTAACAGCAACTAGTGACCTGCCATTCGGCAGAGTCGAGACCGTAGACATACGCTTGAGAGCAGACGAGAACTGGTAGCGGCGACGAATATGAATCTGAGACTTGGACCCAGTCGAATTCCTAGGGCCAATTGTATTTTCTAAAAACATGAGCATACTAGTCAATGATGGTACCGGATAAAATTGCCTTTGGTAAGAGACCACTCCAAAGCGTCCAGTGTCGTCTTCTCCATCGGATCTCCAACAGTTGTGCCATCATCCAATTTAACCAGGGCATGTGCGGCGGCGAGACATAACGTAGTTTCTCTTGAAACTTCTTGAACATTTACAAGTCTCCTCAGACTTGAATTACTGAGTCCTAACTTCAGTCAAAACCGGGGAACATATAAGTCAGGTTACTTACTCAACACCAGCAACACCCTGGAGAACAAGGTTCTCAGCAGTAATTGTTCCTGTTTTGTCGAAACAGCAAACATCAACGCGACCAGCAAAGGGAATGCGAAAAGGTTCAGTGCAGAAAATAGCTATCAGGAATGTTAGAGATACAGGAGAGATATGACATAAAACCTTGCAACTGACCAAACTTGGATAGAGCAACCAACGAAGTGTTCACAGCCAAAGACAATTCCATAGGTAACTCCGGCGGAACGACGCTCGTCACAATCAAGATACAATCCAACAAAAGCTTCGACTTTTTCAAGTCGCGCTCAATGCCTGGAACAACTAATGAGCACTGACATTTCGGATATGAAGTTAAGATGCCAACCTTTTGTCCAAACATACCAACTAGCAGCGACCGCAAAAATCAGAAGGAACCCAATGAACAGAAATGCTTCGAAATTATTTGCAGAGACCCGTTCAGTGGAAAATATCATGGTCCTCACAAGTTGCCCCTGCGTGGTTCCAAATCCAGTTCGAAGGACAACACCAAGACATCCCCCATCCGGAGTCTGCATAGGTGAAGGAATTTCTGAGGAAGGTGTAGCCTGTAGAATCTTAGTTCCACAGTACAATACTGTGTTCTTATGTACGTTATCGACATCAAGAGCTTCGTTGCCTTCCCGTAGCTGAATGGACTCTTTCAGTAGGGGCGTAGACTCTCCCGAGAGCATGGCTTCATTGACGATGACGGTGCCATTAATAAGAAGAATGTCTGCAGGAACATTAGTCTCTGCTTGGGAGCGTGCTGATTGACGTAGTCAGTATTACATGCACATCACAAACCACATACCACGCACCGATAGACACTATATCTCCAGGTAACAACTTGTTCGTTGGAATCTCAATCCATTTCGAATCTCTGTAACAGCGGATAGGATATGGAATGACGGACATAGTCCTGAATTCCGTAAGTGTACGAATCCGCTGCCAAGAGTGTCAGCATACGACAGATGACATGAATGTCGAAACAACAGCAAAACTCACTTGCCAGACAACAGTGCATTCAAAAACAATCAACATGAAGAGGGTAAACAGGCTGTAATACCAATATTCATCCAAGCACCAAAGTCCGACGCAGAAGACCTGGAATACAAAGAACGGAGCGGTCGCTTGTTCTGAGAACAATTCAGAAAAAGTAGGGATTGGAATGGTGAATGCATTTTCGCCATAAAGTCTATAAAGTGCTTCGAGGCGACTGGTTTGAAGGGGACTAGGTTTGAAAAATGTCTCTAGTAGAGGTTTACTGGAAGAGGGATAAGGGAGGGGGCCGAAAGTTATGGGATCGGTCGAGACAATAATATAAGTATCGCGTTGATAGCTGAAAGTATAAGAGTTCGAGTCACTGGCATCCTTACGTTCTAGAGGCACAATATCGCCTTGTCCACGGTGGGGCTTTGGTATGATCCGAATACAGTCTGCCTCCTCGATACCGCGAGCCTGGAAAAGGTCTGTAAATAATATAATGAGACCATAGGACATAACACACCTTTCTCGTGGTAATCCATGCCCGCGCACCAGCATGCCAACGGATACTGAGGAAGCTTAAAGCGTGACTTACACCAAGTGTAGTGCAAGCGAGAAAAGTCCACTCCTCACTACCAAGCCACTCGTTGTACTTGACAAAATATGCATAAGCAAGTACGGGGTAAAGGGAGAGGAAGGGGACAGTGTAGAGATGGTTGTACCACGGCAACCGGACATGCAGACTGGCGCGCTCAATCTCAGTCGATGCTACAGAAACAAAGGTCCTGGGTGGTGTTAGAGCAGAGCACATAATCAAACTGGTAAACCTCACATCAGATACTGCCGATGCAGCAGCCTTTTGGTTTTTGAGAGATGACTGACGCGTGACCGATACGTCAAGGGAATCACATGACTAAACTCTTTTTTTTGGATCTGCAACAAGTACTAAGAGGCAGAGGCCTAATGGCCATTCCTTTTACCACTACCATCCCCTGGGGCAAAATAACCCTAGGGGTCATACTCTACCTAACACCTCTCACTAATATTGTCATAAAGTCACCCATCTATCTTTGTTTCTCATTGCCCTTAGGAGAGGTGCATTTGTGCATTTATTTATGTACTGGGAACATGACAACAGCATGTTTCTTTTGTGCCTGCTTTTTACTGAGGCTGGAAGAGGGCACCATCTAGAGGCTGAACTAATGGCTAGAGGGAATCCACCCTCAAAAAGAATTCTACAAATACTCTATTACTGAATAACACCCATATGAAAGAGCTTTCTATAATTCACTACAAATACATGTATTCCTCTACAAAATCCAGGTATCACCTTTGGGAAGTATATTAGGACATGTCAGATACAAAGACAAACTACTTTGAGCTCTCTTTTAGGATAGGATGACCCTAAGAGAATTACTAGTATCCTTGAAAAGGGGTTTGACCAGAGCACTCATCTTGGTGTTCATTACCTGATCCCAATAGGATTGTTCCATGATGATCAAGTTCTATAACAGTAACTAAAGGCTAGGGTAGAGTAGTGAATATCATGAATGAAAGGGGTAGGAAGGTCTTTAGATGAATAAACATCTTTAGAAGGCAAATATTTGGAGGTAAAGAGTCTGTCATTTAGTGTAGTTTTCTTGCTCTTTACTATCTAGGCTACTGACTACATAGTTGGTACTTAGGAAACATGTTTATAATATATACCACAGGGTCTGCTACTGTGTTCCTGGTTGCCTCCTGCTCATTTGTATTTAGAGTGTTGACTTTATAATTGATGATTTAAAAAAAGGGCCCAGTGGCCAAAGAGATAGAGTATGGGCAAAGTTTGCTATTAGATAGGTAGAGTAGTTGTATGTTTGATGGTATTATTATGGCAGTAATGAGAGAGAAAAGGAGATAAAGAATAATGCTACTCAAAGATTGCACAGTATACAACTAATATTATAAAGATGTCAGATACAAAGATCCTAGACTGTAATCACTAGCTTTCCTATTAAATTATTTGAGACTGAAGGCAAACTACAGTTTACACATACCTATAGTTGTAATATCTAATTCAATATTAATTTGGTTGGTGATTAGTCTTGGTTCTGACATCACTCTTCCCTCCTTTATCATTTTACATAATTTTAAGTTGATTATAGTTGGCTTTGGGGGTTTGGCATGTGTTCTATGAAACTGTTATATACATATCTAGACATTGAAATTAGTAATTAATTTTATTTCTTTATTATTTAATTATTAATTCTCCCCTAATTACTATCATGTATATATCTGAACACTCAGTACTTCTTTAACTTGTACCACTATCATTGAATAGTAGCAACTGGTTTAGTAGCAAATATACACATTTCTAATCCTATGACTGACTCTCAAATCTCCTTCTCAAACCCTCTAAACAGCTTGCACTCTTCTCAAACTAACTTAGACAATCATACTAACACTTCTACTAATAATAGAGACAGGTCCTCCATTTATACTCAGGCCTCAAGTAATCCTAGAATAAAGACCTTAGCACCTCATCCTTATTCTCAACCTCCAGCATTGCATATGTTCAAAGGATAAAAGATAATAACAAAGTTACTTGGGCAATGTCAGGACCCATGGGACAATCCCAGATCCCTCTCAGAGGGTATGAGGTTAAAGACAAGAAGAACTCAACAGAGTTCCCTCTATGAATTGCCTAGCTATTTATATAATTACAAGTGGCTATGCTAAGGCTATTCTAAGAGAGATCAAGGTATTTATGGACTACTATCTGTCAAGTCCTGAGTATCTTTCCTATGTTAGACAACTTCTGCCCACATGTTCTTTCACACATGGCAGCTGTCTGATAGGTGTGTGATTGACATGTGCCTTTTCCATGCTTGTCCTTTTATTAGATCCTGACATTCCTGTGTCATAGTCGTTGTGTTCGTTAAGTCATATTGTTGTTAATTAATTAATTAATAAAGAAAAAGGATAAGCATCAAAGTGAATCATAACAGGCAAACAATTTTAATATAGACCAAAATAACATTATTTCTTGATGACCCAACAAAACTAATACTATCTCAAAGTCAATATATTATAACCTTCTCTCTATCAAACTATCACAAATGGTCACTTACTGATTTGTGATTGATTGAGTAGAAGTTCTCAAGAGCTTGGAAGCAGAGTAGAATAAGCAACAAAAGATGTTGTTAAGTCTGAGGTCTAATCCTCAGACTAGAAAGCCTTATATACATGAAAGGATAGTCTGTGCACCTGAACAGAGCATTATATGTCTATTACCTATTGTTCTATTATGGCAGTCCTTTTGTGTCTAGAATGGAGATAATCTAACCATAAAAGAAGTAGTCCTTGTTTGTATTCAAGAATTGATAAGTATCTATGAATAATAGATTAATATCATATCAAACATTGAGGTCCTTGTATCTCCACAGGATCTTATTATCTTGGGGTCTAATTATAATTGTCAGGAGTGTATTGAAGAGAGCTTCTATGTGCAACTGGAAGCAAATGTCTGTGTTCAGCAGTTTCCGAGATATCAGCTGATCAGTGTCCAGCACTGATTAATTAATATCTCAATGAGTACTGATTGCTTTAGTATCATGATTTACTCTGGCACTTATTCTTTTTTCTTTATTATTTAATTAATTAACGACTTCATGACACAATAACTATGATGTGGGAATGTCATGATCTATAAAAGGGACAAGCATGGGAAGATTGAGTAATGATCTGAAATAGATCACATGCCTATCAGTTAGCTACCATGTGTAGGAGAACATATGGGCAGAAGCTGTCTAACATAGGGAATTACTCAGGACTTGACAGATAGTAGCATATAGGTACCATGATCGCTCTTAGAATAGATTAGCCACAGCCACATGTATATATATAAATAGCTAGTCAATTCATAGAGGGACTCTGTTGAGTTCTTCTTGTCTTTAACCTCATACCCTCTGAGGGGGATCCAGGATTGTCCCACAGGTCCTGACATTTAGTACATTTTGAACATCATTTGAAAGGTTTTCCTAAGGGCTTTCAGATGCATCTAAGACCATGGGAATCTTGCAAATATTTGTGGAGTTATGGCCAAATGAAGTTTGTGACATTGATTATATACTTATGAACACTATCTGAGTAGCAGTGTAGTAGTCGTAATCACTATTATCAGTACCTCATAAAGCTTTCCAAATAGTTTCATATCATATCTATAAAGCAGACCCCCTTCTAGAAGTACTCTTGAGAGTGAACTCGACCTTAAAAGAATTTTCCCTAATAATGATATCACCTGATAGCTAATTTTTGGTTTATAATAGGAACACTATCAGAGACTGCACATTAGTCCTGATCAGTATTCCAAATATATAAGAACAAGACAAAGATATGCTGAAAGTTATTAGGAGAGTATAGAAAGAAAAAAGACCTAAGAGACATGGATAGAAGACAAAAAAAAGACTAGAAAAAGGTCTAGAAAAGGAATTGAGAAAGCTAGAAGCAGAAAGAAGTGAGATTAACAAAAAAACATACTCAAGAGCAGTTGAACCAATGTCTGAATTACCTCTCAGGTATCCCAAAACCCTTAGAATAGGCTTAAGGTTGGCTGATGAGATAAGGAAAGTTGGTAGGAAATAAATAGTGAGTATGAAGAGCAGCTATTATATAATGAGATATAAACTTGACTCATTTGACCTGCCTTTTCTAATAATTAGGAGAATTTCTTTCTTATTTTGTTTGTTGCATTCTGGGCTTTATAATACTAATAAAATACTCTAGTAACATGGAATAGCAGAAGAAGAAGAACTTCCATCTTTGCTTTTTGTTGCTTTAGAGCTAAAACTCAACTTGAGTGACTTAGAGTTCTTTTTCTCTTTATTCTTTTTATAAAAACTTTATAAAACTTTCCTTAAGGGATACCCACTCTAAAGGAGAACTTGGACATTTGCTTGGACCAGAAGCTAAACTGCTTGCTACTTGTTTTCAAAGTAAGTTGCCAACTGTATGATCAGTTAAGAGCAAGCTTCAAGGACAATATAAAATCTAAGTAGAACTACTGTTACAAAAAAGTGACTACTAAATAGTGTTATGAAAGTATAACAAAATACTTGTTCAATAAACTGCATAAATAGTTGGACCCTTATTAGCAAGTAGCCTTACTAACATCACCCTTTTATGTAAGGAATGGTCACCTAAATAACTCAGGTAAGCAGCTCCCAACTTTAAGTCAGAGTAGACAAAGAGAACTCATTAGAGTTCCTGCTGAATTTGAGTATACTACTTATACCTATTCTACTTGGTCTGTACACTACTTTCCCACAGTAATCATATGACATCAGTATGACATGTCATATGACCAATCATGTGACCTACCATGTGACTTCTCTAATTATATAAGTCCATTCTAAAAATAGAAATAGAAAAAAAAGAAAGAGTCCTTGTGTTATGATTCATAATATTTTGGTAGAATAGTAAACTATATAATATATACTATTGGTCCATAGCACAACTATGACAGTTTAGTAAGACTAAAACTATGAGAACAGTGTCGTAGCACTAGTAAATTTGTCACAAAATTGTAATATGAAATAAGCTTTATAACTCAAATTTCTAACTAAAATGTGCTTTAGAACTCTCTTACAAGCTTCAAACATACCCTAGATTTCCAACAGGGTACTCTTACCAAATAACTACCAAGCTACCATTGGCTAGAATAGTCTATTACCTTGAGAGACAAAACAGATGAGCTGACAGCAGGGTCTTCAGAGTTTGAATATCTCACTAGACTTCTGGACATTAGAACTTGAGAATCTCTTCTGAAATGCTAGCTAATCTCAATCTAGAGTAGACTTAAACAAACCTAACACAAGTGTGATAGATCAAAAGTCTATTATGGGTATGTGATCTTATTACATATAGTCTAATATTTAGAAGCAAACACTACATATGAATTAAGAACACAGTGATGGGGGTGATAAAGGAAATTTATATTTGTTTTATAGGAAGAAAGTGTGGTTTTGAATAAGAAATAAATGTGCTTTACTGCTCTTACAAAAGTAGGTAATGTTAAGTCAGAAAATCAGAATCTCTAAGTTGTTCCACAATTGTGCACAATCAAGTAGACACTGGGGAGATAATCAAATATAAAAGGAAAATGCTCACGAGATAGCAAATACTTGTTGTTAGACACTAGAATATTTTTAGTTTCTGCTTGAGAGCACAGATCTCAAAGGTATGCATTCCTCTCACACCATAGCACTACTGTCTAAGGTACTAGTCTAGTAGGCTGGCTCACTGTTGATATAGCAGTCCTACCTAGATCTCATGTTGCCCTTGTACAAGCTCGCTCTTAACTGACTGTACAGTTGACAGCTTACTCTAAAAATACATAGTGAGCAGTTCAGCTCCTAGTCCAAGCAAATGCTCAAGTCCTCCTTTAGAGTGGGTATCCCTTAAGAAAAGTTTTATAGAGTTTTATATAAAAAAAAAGAGAGAAAAAGAGCTCTTAGTCATTCAAATTGAGTTTCAGCTCTAAAGCAACAAAGGGCAAAGATGGGGTTCTTTTTCTCCATGCTACTAGAGTATTACAAAGCCCAGAATGCAATAAACAAAATAAGAAAGAAATCCTTCTGATTACTCAAAAAGGCAGGTAGAATAAGTCAAGTCCACATTCAATCATGCAACAGCCACTCTTTATACATTTCCTATCAACTTTCTTTATCTTGTTGGCCAACCTTGAGCTCATTCTAGGTGTTCTGGGGTGCTCAAGAAGTACTTTGGACATTGGTCTGACTGCTCTTGAGCACATCTTTATTGTTGATCTCACTCCTTCTTACTCTCTTAATTCCTCTTTTAAACCTTTCTCTAGTCTCTCCCCTGTTTCCTGTCTATATCTCTTGGGTCCTTCTTCTTTCTATCACTTCCCAATGACTTTTGGTGTATCCTCATCTTGTTCTTCTATATTTGGATTGCTGATCAGGACTGATGTATGGCCTCTGATGGTATTCCTATTATAAACCAAGGGTTAGCTACCAGGTGATGTCATTATCAAGAAAAATGCTTCTAAGGTTGAGTTCACTCTTGAGAGCACTTCTAGAGGGAGTCCACCTTATAGATATGATATGAGACTATCTAGAAAGCTTTATGAGGTACTAATAGTGGTGATTGTGGCCACTACTTCACTACTTGGATAGTGTTCACAAGTATACAACCAGACTTCTAGTGATTATGTCTGAGGAGCTGATTCTCTCTCTCAAGCCATATATTATGATAATTATGTTCTGAATGTCACTTATATTGTTAAAATTAATTGTCCAGCATGACAGCAGATGTGATCACATGATACCAGAGTTATTTATAGATTGTATTTAGAACTAGGAGAAACCAACTGATGGAGACAGAATGGATAGGCCATAAAGTCAGGTAGAAATAGAACAGAACCACATGGGTAGTTTTAAGAGGATGATGCATAGTTGGAAGATGGCACTGTTAGCACCCACATGGGAATACTTTGGAGGAGAGCAATGAGGGAAACTAGGGGAGATAGAATTTCCCTTTTTTTATTTTATAATTGAGTTTTCTCCATTTGTAGACTTTAATATATTACTCAGTGTCATGAATTGTAACACGAGAACTTTTCTTTTCTCTTTCATTTCTATTTTTACTTTTCTATTTTTAGAATGGACTTACATAATCAGGGAAGTCACATGAGGAAGTCACATGATCAGTCATATGATTACTGTGGGAGAGTAGTGCACAGACCAGGTAGAATAGATATAAGTAGTGTACTCAAATCCAGCAGGAACTCTAATGAGTTCTCTTTGTCTACTCTGACTTAGAGTTGGGATCCGCCTACCTGAATCATTTGGGTGACCGTTCCTTACACTAGAACTTGTTTCTCACTACTAGCTCCTGACCTCCTCGGTCCTGAGCAGATCTTACTCTCACATAATCAACCCTCGACTGGTGATCAACTCTGATCACTAGTCACTTCCTCATAGCTGGGCCACAGGCTTAAGTGGACTGACCGGAAAGTTTAGACTCCGGAGGTGGACGGCTGGGACCATACCTGGGCCCCAGTGTAGACCAGACCTTACAACCAGGTGGTGCTTAGTAGTTACTTGTACATCTTTCACTTTATCAGCTTTGTGCTGCTAGTCCATTGTGATTAGTACACGCAAAAGAACATTGTTGCACCCCTAAGGAGACAATTAGAGTAGGGATCTTCCCTGTGAAGTGATAGTGTAACCCTAGTATTAGGGCAGTAGTTAGTAGGGCAATAGGCACCTGGCTGGGTGAAGATTTGCGCCCCAGCAGATGTAAGTAGTCAGTAAATAGTCAGCCGAAGAACAAGTGGTCAGTCAACCGGCAAAGAACCAATACATTTTCCTTTCACAACAACAATTTGCCCTTCTAAGCACAACACACAATGTCCTTAGAAGAGTACAACGACATCCTGAGCAAAATGCTCAACATTCGGCGAGCACTCGCCAAAATAAAATCAGAATTAGAAGGAAGAGAAGGCAGGAAGTGTTGGGAGTGCAAGCAGTTCGGCCACCTGGCCAAGAACTGCAGGAACACGGGAGGAAAGGTAGAAGAAAAGAAGAAGTTGACAAACAGATTTGAGACTCTGACAAGCAGAGTAATGTAATGTGGAGTGAAAGAAGTGAGAAGACAAGAAATGGTAAGAGAAGTAGTAAAGTGTTTTGAATGTGGAAGAGAGGGACACAAGAAGTGGGAATGTCCCCAGAAGGACAAAAGAAGCAGAAAGAGAAAGGCGGCACCACAACAGACAGTATGGGAGAAGGTGAAAAGGCACAGTAGGGCAAAGGGACTGCCCCCAAGGGGAGCAGCGATGTGCATGGAAGGGTGGACTACATCCAGAGAAGTAGTGACATTTGTGGAGTGTAGAGGGTGCAATTACAAGGGGACAAAAACGGAAGAAAATCAGGGACAAGGGTTCCTGAGCAAAGGGCAGTTGTGTAACATGTAGTGTGGAAGCTGCAAAGAGGCTTGGAATTGGAGAGAAGAAGAGGCAAAAGGGGGTAGAGCAGAAAGAGTGAAGTGTGGCGCATGTGGAGGCAAAGATGCAGTGGTAGGAGGAGAAGTGAAAAGGAATGAGAGAGGAGAAGTGTTCTGCCCACCCTGCAGGACAGGAAAGAAGACACCATGGTGGAACTGGGGTAGAGAGTTAAAACAGTCGGTGCCTAGGGCCCAAGTGGAAGGGGCTGGAATCACTGACCCGGAGAAGCGACAGAGGGAAGTTAGAAGGACCTTGAAGGGCCTACGAGAAGTGTGGATGCAAATAGGAGTGAAAAAGATTGATACTCATGAAGGGGTATCGGTGAAAGCATTGCTAGACAGTGGAGCCACAGAGCTCTTCATGAGCAAGAAATGTGCAGAGAGGGGAGGTTTCAAGTTGATAAAACTTGGAAAACCAATAATAGTGCGAAATGTGGATGGCACAGGAAACAGCGGAGGATCAATTACACATGAAGTAGAAGTAAATTTGTACTTTAAGGGACATGTGGAAAGAGTGAGGATGGATGTGTGCAACCTAGGAAAGACAGAAGTAATACTAGGTATGCCATGGTTACAAGCGCACAACCCAGAGATAGACTGGGAAAAGGGAGAGGTCAAGATGACAAGATGTCCACCTATTTGTAGACGATACACGGGCAAGAAAGAAATGGGCCCAGAAATAAAGAAAAGGAGGCAAGGGAAGAAGGAAACACATGGAGATGAAATAGAAAGAATTAGATGGGCAGTAGATGAAAAAGAAGATTGGGGAAGAGAGGAGGAAATGGAATTGGATCATCAAAAGGTGGAAGCAATGGTACCACAAAAATTCCATAAGTGGCTGAAGGTGTTTGGAAAAGTAGAATCAGAGAGGATGCCAACAAGGAAGATATGGGATCACACCATAGATCTAAAGGAGGAGTTCAAGGCCAGCAAAGCACAAGTATATCTATTCTCTAGGAACGAGAGGGAAGAGGTCCAACAGTTCATTCAGGACCATCTACGAAAAGGGTACATAAGGCCTTCAAAATCACCACAAACTTCTCCAGTTTTCTTTGTGGGAAAGAAGGATGGTG
>Ga0153957_100226_pt1 | contig 34234 bp, 45 predicted proteins | sample TSFL041MetaG_FD_104745 | JGI IMG/M metagenome (GOLD analysis project Ga0153957, IMG submission 104745) | Attine ant fungus gardens microbial communities from Florida, USA - TSFL041 MetaG | ecosystem: Host-associated > Fungi > Mycelium > Unclassified | place: USA: Florida, Wekiwa Springs... | reverse complement strand
TCAGATATTTATCAAAGTGATGCTCCCACGGTCGCCAAAAATAGCGTCAAAAAACTAGGTCTCAACCAATCCGCCTATACTGGGATGTGTGCTATAAATCAGGCGCCCACTGGGCAGTGGACCCTCATTCGACCTCTTCCCGATACCTCCAGGAGCTCTTCCATATCTTTTTCCTGTCCTCCTCTCCATTCCCCGCGTTCAATTCCATTTTATTGTCTTTAATGATGAACGGCATTCCCAAATCGGTCCAATCTGCAGATCAGAATGCAGGAGGAACCCACCCTCAGGTGAATAATAGTCCGATTTTCTGTGGCTCTATTGATCTCACTTTACCTAACCCCCCCTCTCCCCCCTAGCCCTCTCAATATTACTGCGAGGAATGCAAGCGCAGTTTTGTGCGCCCCGCAGAACTGCGACGGCATCTCAAACAAACCATTCGTCATAATCCCAATGGTGCTCGGTGCGTTTTTTTTTCTTCATGTTGTTATCATGATTGATTTCTCTCCCCTCTCAGGATCTTCGCATGCGACAAGTGTCCCAGGAAGTTCACTCATTCTTACAATCTAAAAACCCACCAGAAATTGCAGTGAGTGGCTCAACAATTTTTTTTTTCGGTGTTCTCGGGCTTTCCGACACGTGCCTCCCTTAGCTCTAGTTCACCCGATCGATGCGGCCTACCCTTTTCCGAATGCCACGAGGGAATTTGTACGCACGAGTTCTCCGGTGTGAGCAATTTCCGAGCACATCTTCGACAGCAACATTTGGGCAAATCCAAAACTCCCCCGGCATGGCTGGCTCGGGCGATCGAGCGTCGTTTGTTGGAACTCAAGACCAAGTCTATTCGACGGCGTCGTCCGATAGTCGAGCGTAATCCTGGAGATTTCATTCATGAGACATTTGATGCATCTGTGTCTTCAGGTTCTTCCTCCCTCTCACAATTGACTCAAGTACGCGTTGTGGGCGACTTTATTTCTTTTGTTAGGCCATCCCTCCCTCAATCGACTGAAGTATGCGGTATGAATGGCTCCAAGTTCTTTGTTCGGTCATCCATCCCTCAAATGACCGAAGCACACGCTGCGAGTGGCTCCAGTTCTTTCGTTGAGCCGTCCCCCCTTCGATTGACTGAAGCACACGCTATGAGTGGCTCCAGTTTCTTCGTAGGGTCATCCATCCCTCAATTAACTGAAGCACACACTGTGAGTGGCTCCAGTTCTTTCGATAGGCCATTCCCCCCTCCACTCGATTTCTCAACCCCTCTCTCATTTGAGTCTGTTATCGCTGGATGTTCGCCTACGCAAAGTCAGGTTGAAGGTGTGTTCCGGTCTTACTCTTTCTCCTGATAGGCATTGACAGTCCCCCCCTTATTTTCAAGAATTGTGGAAGATGTGCGACCTTGATTCTTCGCAACGTTACAACGAAGATACATATCCAGAGGTCCCTGCGTTGCGCAATGTCGAACAAGTTTTTCGGGAGCCCTTGGTGTTTCCACATATTGACATGAACTCATACGTTGCACGGGAACCCTTTGCATCTGCTGAAGAGCAGTTTTTTTACGACTTGAACCGCCCTATGACCTGCTCATTCACCGATCTCCTGAATGACGCAGAGCCACACCAATACGACACCAGCACTACCTTGCCCTTTTCTTACAATGAGAGTCATGATGGGGCTGGTTGGATTGGCTGAATTTGCGGTGGAAGAGTTGTATCAAGTCGAACACTTTTTTGTTTTTTTTTGTTTTACTCCTCATCCCTCCTCCTCTGCTTTCTCATAGCTGAATGTATCTTAGTTTTAGCAAGCTATCGGACACAAGTACCTGTTAGTCGACATTGGTAGAAATATATCCATCTCATTATATTTTCCTTACTCTCTTCTCTCCTCATGTTGAGAGGACTAGTCGGGGGCATCATCATCATCATCATTACTTGGTAGGAATCAGAGCCGATGGTCCACGTTCATCCATTCAGGTGTAAGGTCCTTTCCTAACTTGGATAATAATTAAGTTGTGCATTACAATGTAGATATAAATAGATTTTTGCCGAGACCGGGGGTTCTTGTGATGGATTAGTTTTTTTGTGTGATATAGGGGGAGCTAGTAAGTATGAGCCGGTGAAAGGAGAGTTGCAAGAACGGTAGGGGTTCTTTTTTAAGAAAAGCAGTGAAAAAGGGAATGTCGTAGATTATTATTATTATTTATTTATTCGAAATGTTTTCAGAAGAAGCAAAGCTCAATCGAGGTTAGTTATGGGGCCGGGGATTGCTGGAGACTGCTGACAGAGGGACTTCCAAATTAGCTGTGACTCATTACATCGGTTCCCCGGTTATCGATGGTAGTGTAGTTAGTCCCCAGGAGGGAGGAGGAGGGGGTAGGGAGCCTTAGTATGAAACGAGGAGTGATTGATCAATTTGAGAGCCCAGGCATCTGCCGCATGATCACAGTAGTGTTGATTTCCCGTGGGGAGAGTGTGATGTCAAGTGGAGCCAGACCATCGATTCTTATCAAGGCCAGTGCTGATAAATCTGCCGTGTAATGTAGTATACCTTGAGGTGGATTTTTTTCGATCCTTTTTTTGCATGCCTGATCAATCTTCATCGTGTGGAAATCTTTCAAATCAATAGTTTCGATCATTCTTCTATGAGACACCTTGGCGACAGAGCCCACAGAGGCGAACAAATAAGATAAGCCTAGCCTCGAATAAAAATACATTTGCCACGTGATGAACATTAGGTTGGTTCGCTGATCAATGTCGGGTATCATTTGTTTGCAGTCAGGCCATTTCAAAATAGCGCCGAGTCGGAAATGAAGAAGAACATAGACGTGTACAGAGCTGTCTGTGCATTCCCTTTCAAAGAAGGAGCCCCTTTGTCAGAGTAGAATTGGTTTTGTTGGTGTTGTCAAGGCACTAGCGTTCCGCTGCTCATATCAATTTTTTTTTCGGATTCAGGACTAGCTTCCTCTTTCCTATACATTCATGAAATTTATGACCGTGGCGCATTTAAGTAGTCATTTGTTCAAGGCCAAAGAACGGTCAGAGAATAGGTATGTTGGCTGCCATAGCATGTGGGCAAGAGCGCTCTGCCTCTACACGCGTCTAGGCGCTAAATTCTCGATGATTTTCTATCGTAGATGAACATGATAGACAAGTCGTTCAGAAGGATAAGAAGTCACTCGCTGTCATTGAATTACTGTCGGTTACGACAACCCGGCAAACTGATCTTAATAGGCTCGGACATTCAGTAAGCTGGTTCATAGAATATGCTCTCAGTTCAGTGATGTCCTCGTTTGAATGAAGCCTGGTAGTTGAGTCAGAGACGTGATTGGATTATTATCCACAACGTCGAGCATTCACATTCAAGGGACTTGAGGCCGGACCCGCTCCCGACGCTTAGTGTCATTGACTTGAGGACCACTTTTTTGTTTGAGGGAGGTTAGCATCCGGGCCGAGGCTGGCGCCTGACAGAATTGTGATGGCCTTTCTTTTCTCATCATAGGCTGCCTCGCCTCACCTGACCATGAGTTCATTTCTCTCATCCTAAGCTACTCATATGGCATCGATACAAGCACTTGAGGTTCATAGAAACGACATTAAACAGAACGAGCAGTATCTCAGTGATCTTTTAGGTCTTCCGTGTTCCACCACGTTGGCTATTCGTGCGGGTCGTCACTCTCGACGGTCTTGTAGGATGGGGTGAGGCGACACTTGAGGGCCATACTGAAGCTGTTGAGGGTGCACTTCAGGACCTTGGAGAGAAGTTCAGGGGATGGGATTCTGACAACATCGAGGATATTTGGCAGGTCGCGTACCGTGCCAGATTCTATCGTGGTGGACCCGTTCTCATGGTAACTCTCCTATGTGTCTACTACATACCAGACCAAGCACTACCTTTGTTTCGCAGAGTGCACTTTCGGGCCTTAACATTGCATTGTGGGACATCAAGGGCAAGAGGCTAGGAGTTCCTGTGTGGCAATTGCTCGGTGGAAAAGTCAGGGATCGGATCAAAGTATATGGTTGGATTGGTGGTGATAAGCCCTCAGATGTTGTGGCTGCTGCTCAGCATCGTAGGAAACAGGGCTTCATGACGGTGAAAATGAATGCAACTGGTGAGTACTGTCCTTGTCACGATCTTATATCTCAAGTATGATAGAGTCAATTGGCTGGATTGATTCCCCAAATAAGCTTCAGGCCTGTGTAGAACGTGTCAGAGATGTTCGCGCACTGGGTCTGGACGTTGGGGTTGATTTCCATGGAAGACTTCATAAGGGAATGGCGAGACAATTGGCGAGGCTGCTGGAACCATACCAGCCTCTCTTCATTGAGGGTAGGCCTCGCAACCTTTCTCGATATTCGAGTGTTATCAATGTTCTTGTGCTTCAGAACCCATGCTGCCTATACAACCAGAAGAAATTGCGGATCTGAAAAATCTGGTTGTGACCCCTATAGCTCTAGGAGAGCGCCTTTTCACAAGAATGGACTTCCGGCCGTACTTTGAACGAAGAGCGATTGATATTGCTCAGCCTGATGCAAGTTTCTCTTTGAGACATCCCCATTTATCCAGGCTGACGTTTTCACCAAGATCGCTCACTGCGGTGGGATCAGTGAACTTCATCGTATCGCAACTCTGGCCGAAGTATATGATGTCGCACTAGCCCCCCATTGTCCCCTAGGACCCATTGCTTTTGCAGCATCTCTGCAAGTCGCCACTTGTGCGTCAAACTGTGAGTGTTTCCAATGACCATAGATCTCGTATGTATCTGACTATTGGTATCAGTTGTTATTCAGGAGATGAGTTGGGAGGTATTGCCAACCCACGTTATATCATGCTCGAACTAAACTTCCCAACAGATTCACTATAATACCAGTCTGGATTCAGAACTCAGTGCTGACCTTCATACATTCGTCGCCAATGCAGAGGTTTTTCGAGTAGAAGATGGACATATTGGTATCCTGCGAGGTGTGTGACCTGTGTTCGTCCTGGGGAAACATTCAAGCATGATTTTCTACATAGCTCCTGGACTGGGCATCGATATTAACGAGGAACTCGTACGAGAGATGTCTGCGCGATATATGAAGGACTACCGTGCCTGGAGAAATCCTCTATGGAGAGGCAACGATGGGACAGTAATAGAGTGGTGAGCTCAGCCATACGCGTTAGTTTCTTGAAATATAATCACCATTCACCTTCAACGAGTCCCTGAAGATGTTATTTTGATCAAATTCTGCAAAAAAAGTAAGCATGGATTCAGAGCGAGTGGTCAATGCATCATTTGCATAAAAATATTCGAAGCAACTTGAGATCCCTGACTCCGTACTCATCCTCTGCTCTGCACAGTCCAGCTGCCGAAAAATATCCCGTTCAACAGAGAAAAGTTGCCCATCGGTCCGTAGTCCACCTTGCATCATGACTCCCATTGTTTATGTCGCATCTTTCACTTGGACTTCGTTGACTGGCCTCGATCATCATCAGATTGTAACGGGAGCTGAACACATTGTATCAATATTATTTCACGCCGTTAGATGCTTGTCGGCGCGAAGGCACAAACAGAAGTGGACAGGGGTTACTTATCTCAAGATGATGACATAAGATTGCTCTCTTATCTTCATTCGTCTTGAAGTATAGGCATGTTGATATCCTTCTCTCAATGAAGTATTTTCACTCTGTAACTCGTGACACATCCCCGCTAAATTGCACATAGTCCCCGGTGGTCGTAGACTCCATTCATCCCTACTAACCCACTTCAGTTGTTATATAACCTGGAGAATTTTCCTCAACGCAAGAATGTGAAGCTAGAGGGGCAGCTCAAAAATGGGGCAGTCCACCTGAGCTCACCAACTCTACTTTCAGCTGATATCAAGGGGTTAGAATTCCTACTGGGGTTCGTTTTCATCATACCCAGAGAACCTGATCCAGTCAAGTGTCACCATCAAATCCAGTTTTCAAGAAGCAAACGATCTGATGCGTCCGTTATCCTGATTAGAATTGAGGTTAGCCCGGCAGACTAACTCAATGGATGGTCATTTGGGTTGACAACGAAAACTCTCAATTCATTATACCAGGGAGCGTGAGTAATTCTGTTAATCGATGAAGGATGACTGATCCCGTTGAGCATGATATTGGTAGCTGACCTGGGGATAATGAGGTTCAAATCCTTCAAAAATCAAATTAAAGAAAATTCTCACCATTCCTGGTTCTGGATAAGATAAACAGGATCCGAAAAGAAAATGTTCAACAGGATACAGTGTAGAAAAGAAGTCTTCAAGGTTTAGGTGAAACTTTGTTGGTACTGATGGAGGAAATGGTGATTCCGGCAGTCTCGGCTGGTAGCCACCGGGAATACCGTTGATAAGGCAGACCGCAACAGATTTACTAAAGAATCTCATTCTTAGGCGATCTTCCTGCACAAATAACTAGTGTGCAAGGAGAGTTCATGGTATTTTTTGAGAGTGAACATTTGAGCACCAAGAGGTGATGAGGCGTATTAGACGATAATTAAAAGATGCCCAGAAACTGGTATTGGTTTCGGCATAATTAATTCCTTGACCTCCTATATACACTAAGAAGAAATTAGGCTGTATTCTGTCGTTGGGTCTAGACGCAGACCCAGGCTTATGGTGTTGGTCATAAGGGTATTGATACACAATAAAACAAATCAAGGACAACTACAAATCTATCCGCAGAACTCGAAACCAGGGCATCCAATCGCAGTACCAAATTCTATGACACAACCACAATTAATTTCCCATGCGATTCACATTTAGCAAGAGACTTACTGCCACCATCAACACCAATAATTGCCAACAAAGCCTGGAAGACACCACCCAAACCCTCACCAGCTAACATGCCAGCAGATACTGCGAACATATACATGTCATAGCTGGCCGGATTCCTCTTCTGCCAAAGGTAGCAGTACACTGAACCGGCAGCCATGGCAATGGGATAGAAAGTCTGAGGAACGACAAAGGCGAGACCAATAGCATTCCAATTGGGAACCCAGCAGTGATATTTCTTGGGAATAATGTAGTGTTTGACAATGACGGTGAGAACGCTGACGATGGCAAGAGCAATGGCAGTAATTCCAGAAGACTTGGAGATAGCTATGTTTGGGTATGGTAAGTCGATGAATTATCTTTGAGAACCGATTACTCACGCAGGTGGGGGCTAGTGACAGCAAGCGCGACAGCTGCCCAGGCAGCGACTGAGGGTGCACCATAGGTACAGGAACCATCTTGTTCCGAAGCACTTGGAATGGATTAATCAAAATGAGGTCTCAGATCCCAAATTTGATGGGACGTACATAATGCATGGAGAAGCTTTTGTGAAGAGGATGAAAAGGCCGGTGCTCAGGAACACAGCGACAACCGCACCACAAAGCTGAGCAACGAATTGGTTACGCGGTTTGGCACGAAGAAGATAACCGGTCTTCAAATCACCAGTCATATCTGCCGCTTGGCCAGCAGCACCCCCAGATATAACACCACCCGCCAAGTTCAGAGTCTGCGCTGATTTGATAGGAAGACTAGTGGCCTTAGTGATTCCACCGAAGACGAGCTGAGAGGCCTTGGCAACAGTAGAAATGGGGTTAATGTCCGTGACGCCAGCAGACTGGACACCGATGAAGGAGAATATAAAGGCGAGAACGAGAGAGAGAATAGCCTCGCCGACATTCATGTTGAATTGAGTCGCCAGAATTGCACAGCACATGATCGTACTCAGAGTGAGACCAGTGGTCCACCAGACAAGTGGAATACGATGTTCGATTGGAGTCTTAGACAAATGTCAATAATTAATTCCACTTGAGATACTGCAGTCACATACCTGGTCTTCATCTTCTTCATTGACTTCACTTCCACGACGGAACCAAGTGACAGGGTTAAGATTTTCGCGCCCGATTTCTGCATGAATGAGTCAAGACTCAGAGATCAAAAAAAGACTGTGACTTACTCATAAGAAGAGGAGCCATGGTCAAGATAACATCAGCAAAAGAGTAGACCATCATGACCAAGACACCAGGCCAGAGCAACCAGTAACGAGGCGAAGGTTGAGTAGTATATAGAGTTGGATCGTCGAAGGAAAGGGCTTGATATGTAACCAAAGGGTATTCATCACTGATGTTAAGCCCAAAAGCAAGGCCATTTTTGACAAGGGAGGGGGCAACTGCAATATGGAATAAAGATAGCCATTCATTAGGGATCACGACTCGACTCACTGATTCCCCAAGCAAGAACGGCCCCACCGACTACAAGAACATCAGTAACTTGATTATTCGACAGGAAAGAGGACACACAGAAGCTCCAGCTGGCGTTAAGACCACTTAACATGCCAGCACCAAAGAAGGCTGGCGTAAACTCTATATACCAACCATAATTCTCGAGCGAAATGATGCTGGTAAAGCCCAAACGATAGAGAGTCCAGCCAATGTGCCAATCATAAATCTGAGGAAAATTGGTTTCTGCAAGCGCTGAGCATAGAATAAAGCTGAACTCACAACACCAGGGGCGTAGCCAGTCATGACCTTAAAGCAGAAAACGATGATAAAAGAGTAAAGCAGAGCCAATGATTTCTTTTTGGCCATCAAGGCACCAGTCCTACTGTTGTGAAGGGAGCGAATTGTATATGCCTGAAGAACAAGAAAATTGAGCGTATGAAAGACAGAAGACATATTTAAGACCCACCGTTGCGGCTGGTGTTGGAAAAGTCAACTTTTGATGGACAATGTAATACTTACGGAGGGGAATAACGAAGAAGACGCCAAAGAAGCCGGCGGCGACAGTAAGAGCAATCAACCTGCCAACATCCTGCTGAGGAAAATCGGAAAGTAAACCCATGCGGTACATGGCCGGGACGGCCGACACATAGAGAATACCCAGACCACCAGCAGCTATAACTACTATAAATTATACTGAAGCTAGATAGAACATGATTCTTTACCAGTTGCAGCACTGTGATCCTTTTTAGTGCATAAAAATGGCGCACAAGGTGGACACCTTACCTCTGCACAGTACAATTTTCCTTGGGCCCAAAAGGACCGCCGAGAAAGCGGGACAAAAGTCCAGAGTCAGGAAGGAGTTTGGAAAATGGTTTGAGAATCGCATAACCGAAGATGGCCTACGGAAAAAAATTGTGCTCTAGTGACAAAATACATGGGAAACGAGAAGCTTACACCAAACAGCTGGGGGCCAAATGTGAAACCAGTCTTCAATCCAAGATAGATATTCGAAGCGCCAACTGAACCGGTTGGAATGTAGTTCTGAATGTTAAAATGAGGAGATGACGCACCGACTGCACCTAAAACGCAGCCAACAAGCACAGCACGGACAGTGAGTTGGTACTCTTCCTCAGGCTCATTGGGATCGACGGGAAATGGCTTTGTGCTGATGCAAGGTACTCGGTCAGGATAGAATTTGTTGGAATCACAAAAAACGTACACATCATGATCATCCTCCTCAACGAGAACCTCTGTTACGTTGTACTGATTGGCAGACGACTTGGGCATGTCTTCCCCGTACTTGCTATCCTCAGAACTAGCGGGCATTGTTGCTGATGAGGAACACCCAGGCTGGACAAGAAAGGCCTTGGTTGCACACGAAACAGCAAGACTTGACAGATTCAACCTTTTCAGGGACTCTACGAGGAGATTGATTCGTGGATAAGCGCGGATAAAGGGTTGTCATCTGTCGAGCCGTATGGTAGAATGATCCTTCGGCTCCATGCTTACATGTGAGATTAAAAGAAGGAATGATCAAGAGGCCATATGATTGATTAATTCCCCACACGCATGTAGCCTAATCACACTCGAATTATACCATCCCGGAAGTGTTGAATTACAGTGTCTCCAGTAGTACTTAAAATCTCTGGAGAAATTTCGGTATCAGTTACATAAGCGCTTGTGTGAGAAATATTGCACCTCTTCCGGTAATTTCTTGTAACTCGGCTCGACCCGGATCCATTTTTTGGACTTGGCAAGAAACTTATGACCGATCCTTGTGATTTTTCTTGCACTTGACCCAAGTTGAATTCCTCCTCGCCCCTGACGTTCACTCTAGTTATTCATTCTTGCACCATCTTCGATAGTTATGAGCATCTAATTCCTGACTACTATGTCTGACTCGTTTGTCCATCTGCCATGTGAAATTTTTTATCCAACTAGATTGGTCTGACCGTACATGGATATCTCGCGGGACGCCAGGCACCGAGTCTGTAGGGTCAGGCACGCACTAACCAAAGTTGCACCATGTCGCACAGTATTCTTATTGTATAGGAAGTATGAGATAACAGGGTATTTGAAGCGAATAATTTCGTACTGCAGTCTGAAGGAAAAAATTATCATATTATCATCTGTTACTGGCGTCTGCTCACCTGTCTTTGACGCGATAACAGTGAATTCCAAGAAACCCTTCCGTCCCACTGATATTCTTATATGCATCAGGAATTTAAATTTATACCATTTCGAACAAGAAGTCTGGCTCTAGGATAATATCGACGCGTGCTTATACTTCATTTCCCAAAGTAAAATATCTGTTCTCATCACAAAAATTTCACTATCTGTCATTAGCTATGGTCTTGCAGCAATTATAAGAGAAGAGATACCTTATCCTGAAGTCCGACTCGCTTCATTGGACTTCAGGCCCATTGCCCTTTGATAGTATAACCTTTTTCTGTACTCCACCCCCTGAAAATCCATACCTATGATGACTCCTAAAATTTTACATTTCCCGAATTGTTTTTAGGTGTTTCAAGTTCTTTCATAACAATGTTAAAGCCCATAGCCTAGGCTACTATCGGTTTGATCATGGCAAAGAGTTTGGTATTTTTTTTGTTCAACAATTTATTACGCGGTGTACGTACACAGTCCGCGCCCTGAGTTTAGTAATTCAACAGTTATGATTGTCTTGCAAACTTGCTCTCATTATTTATCAAACTGTATGCATTCTCAGACCCACCAAAGAGCCCCTCATATGGTTGTAGACATCAAGAATATACATTGTGACAGGATAGCAGATGATGTAAATCTTCATTCACCTCACTTCTTCCCATCCTGTTACTGGATATCTCTTAGCACTCATACAGAGTGAGGCATCGGACCTGACAAATTATGTGATCACACAGCCTGATCTTCGAGGAGCTGAGTGGCTGTAACTTGGTTAGCGACAGTGAACGTAGCCGATTCTGATCTTAGTACAATAACTTGCGTCTAACCTCTGTATAAGATTACCTGCAAAAAAACCCCTCCATTCAACGTATATTTTGCCAGAAGTTGAAATAAAAAGAAATGGAACAAGACAACGATAAACCCTAAACGACTCATCAAGTACCAGCCATTCCCATGATGCCAACATGATCCCGGATCCTCGCAATCTCACTCGCGGTTAACGACGCTTTGCTAGCACGTAAAAAGTCTTCCCAGGCTCGCAACGCATCGGCCTCGGTGGTGAATTCAACCCTATATAGATCATGAATATCAAGATTCCAACGTGGTTTGATCAACCAATCCCACACACCTGAAAAACGCCGCTAGCTTTACCCAGAATTCAGGATTGGCTACTGTAGTATGATAAGTGGTCAAAGCTCCTATTGATGCTGGCACCTCCGGATCCAACGTCAACAAGATGTCCTTTTCTGGCGTAGCCCCAGGCACATCCAAAGATGGACTTGGACTAAGCACAATAGACGGTGTCCTTGAATGCTTCATTCTCTTCTCAGGTAGAATCCCTGGACTGTTCGCAGAGAGCCCCGACACTGCTGGGATGGGTTTCGGTTGTAAAATCTCTTCCTCCTTCGGCTTAGAAGGATCCCAGCTGACGCCTGGTCTAACCATGAGATTCACTGTGTCGCCGTCCTGGATGTTATATTCTTTGAGCAGTTTGGTGTCTGCGAGAGCTTTTCCTTTGATTATAAACCTCTGTGCATCAGCAGGAGGGGAAGTATTGTGGGTTGTAGAGAGCTGAGATTTGATTGTGGCAATTGTATCGGTTGGAGAGACAGTGAGGCTGTAAGAGGCGGGAGGTTTAAGGGATTTAAAGGTCAGCGTAAGAGCTGCGCCACGTTTTCGGGGTGTGGCCGCAGTTTCAGTTAGTCATTCAGACGACAGGGCCCAATCACGTTTTAAATGTATAAGAGGGATAGACAATGAAGTTGTTTAGTCAATTGGCGTTGATGACAATATCAAACAATAGTAACAGCGGACAAATATTAAAAGAACGAACAGAGAGTGAGTAAAAAAAATGAAAACGATGAAGTGAGACTCACCAATGCCAAGTGCCGAACTTTCAACGCGCTTACGCATCGGCGGAGGAGGAAGCGAAACCTGTTAATGCTGAGTAAGAAACGGGTTTCATAGTTGTTGAAGACCCCTGTGTGCCTCCAAACGCACAGGAAGAACTTGAACTCGCTTCAGGGAATTCTCCAATGGTTGCTGATAATCGTTTCCGTATGTGATGGGTTGAGTCGACAACGTGTTTAGGAACGTTCGTGCAAACGCAATCTCAGCATTTTCTGCCATGTATGAAGAAGTTTCTGTTCTTCTGAAACATCAGCATTAGTGTAACAGAAAATATAAGTGGACATACTATCTGCTTGATAGTTTGGGACTTAAGATGACATTTTATAAGTGATAATCACGTGTCTGAACACTTATTGCGTGACACAACACCCGATTTCTTCAGAGAATAATCATGGCAGTAAGTCTCTAATTACTTTTGGATGAATCAATTCCGATACATAATATAGTCAGGCTTCGCTTACTCAGGAGGTGAGAATTCATGTCCGTCACAGAATTTATCCTACGACAATCTCAAACCTGCTCTCAGGACGCCCGCGATGCTTTCCCCACTGGCAAGACTTCCAGAAGGTGTGTAAAGCTATCTACTAAAATACTTCTGCCTATCCTTCGTAGTGTTATGCTGGTACAGACGACCCCAAGAGTTGTGTCACTCAGTATTTTGACTATTTTGAGTGCCTTCACCACTACAAAGAGGTTCTTGCGTCTTTTCACACGACCGATTCCAGTGCTGACCTGCACTCAGCGAGCACACGCCAAGCAGGTAGAACAAGAATATCTTCGCCAAGTCCATGCTATTACGAAAGAAGGTCGCAAAGCCGCTGATGTGCTGGCTGATGGTGTAATTGTTGGCCTTGGAATCATACAACAAGCAAAGGAAGACAAGAAAAAGTCTTGAGATCTCTTGGACAAGAAACTGCATCTGAAGGATGCCAGATGTTTGTTGTCATTGGAGTCTGTTCTCGCCATGTCACTCTGGTTGTTTTAATATAGAATTTGGGCTTCTTTGGGGAGCTCTGGTTACAACCGGATCCTGGCACTTGCCCGCACTCGAAATTCGCTTGGCAGCTGATACTTTGATGTGAGGTTGCTCGTACTCTCCAATAGCTCCATCTTTGGAGGTAAATTAGAAGAGGGCGTTGTGTCCCATGATCAGGTGAATCGATTATCCTCTTGATCCTGGCTTGGTATGCCATTCTTGGAACACTTGGTAGCGAATTTTCGGTGATCTGGGATGACATTTTCGTTGGCCAGAGTAACTCATCCGGTTAGACATCAAAGCAACCAGCCAAAGATATAGATGACATTCCGTCACGGCCAAATAAATCATTGTAGACCCATCCAGTTGCCGAAAAGCACGATACATTACCGTGATTCATCTTCCTCAATTATCAGTTCAACCATTATCAAGACTGTACACAGCAGAATGTATGAGGTTGATCGATTGGTACATGTGTCAGTCCATTTCAACAAATACTATTCATGAAAGTTATCCTGACAAGTGGATGTCTATCTATGGTAGTTTCTCAATACTCCCAAAATGGGTCTACTAGGGTTTGAGACAGCTGACATTGATAAAATATCTGGTACATCTTATACATCTTAAATTAGGAGGTGATCAGGTGTGTGAATAGATACATCTGGGAAATTTTCTAGGCCTTGAATTAAAATTCTCAACAGTACCATTAAGCAGGAAAATGCTACGAAGATTCAGCGAACATCGTGGGGATTATTACACATGTGCATGCAAGACTATGGAACGAAAACGAGGACAAAGACAACTAAAGTCGAAAGAAAGATCAGTTAACTACAAGCGTGGACGAAGAACGTCTGTTATTTTTCAGTTCATCTGTCCAAGGAATGCTCGCGACACCAATTTCATACGCTGGAAGTTGTATCTCGCCTTCATCTGTGTGTGATGTTTGTGAAGGCATTTCAACGAGCACTGCGACCTGCAGCACTAGATCTCTTGTCATAGGTGTATCTTGCTGTGATTTTTCATCAAAGTAGACACTATGATTTCCTTGCTCTGCATTCATTGACAGCCCACGTTCTCTCCGACGCCGAAATGGAAGCCTGGACCATGAGAAAGAACTCAGGTGAGAACGACAGCCGCATCTTCGGTGCACAATCCCCTGTGCCTGTTGCTCGTCTTCGTTCCCATCCTCTCGATGCTCTCGATGTAGGCAGGACGCCGGTCGCTCTGGCTCAATGACATTGGGATTGAGATGATAGGACACTGGGTCAGTCAATCGAACCAGACCAGAGCGCCCCGAACCGCTGCGAGCGAGAGGTTCTGCCTGCATTTGAGGTGTTGCAGACGGTGTTCGAGTAACGGTTTCGATGTTATTGAGGTCTGAGCCACCATAAATGGTCGACGAGGGTGGTACTTGATGTGGAGCTGATGGTGATGGAGATGACAGAACGTCTTTCCCTGGGTTAACTAACAGTGCAGACAGTGGCTATCATCAGAAGCATCAGCCTCTTTCACAATATTGGGAACAGGAACCGTCCCGTACAATCATGTCCTTCCAGAGTGACAATCTGTATTCTGTGCTTGCAAGGTACTTCTCTACCAACACCGGAGGAACATAGCCAACACCCTCTCTTGTCCTCTCTGCCCAAGGTTCCATGTTCCATTCGAACCTTGCCCTCTGGCGCGCTGAAAATCTCCTTCGTGAGACCACTCCACAACCAACGAAGATGAGGAGAAGAACAACGAAAGTGATAAGAAACCCGAAGAAGTAGCTGGCGCCGCGCTGCGTGTTCCCACCACTATTGCTTGGACCTACAGTAGGCTCTGTGGTGGGGTTCGGCATTACAGCGGACATGGTCGAAGAAACGGACGGGGTTTCTCAAAAGCTTCCAGGTTCTCTCAAGTCTTTGGAGAAAAGTCACATGACGTCATATTCTGAAATTTCAGACATCTGAGGGTTTAGTCCACCTGCATATCTACTTGACTCTAGCCCGCCCGGGCATCTACTCATGATCCACTCATGGCTGTGGTGTTTCATACTGTAATTCAGTCATGGCATTGTGGCAATGTACCTGTCGCTTGCCGTTCCTGAAACATTGCTATCTATAGGAACTTCCCTCCAAACCATTTAACAGTCTAATATATCAATTTCGGTATCTACCTTTAGAAACGAATAGCCGAAACCATCGGCATTTGTAGAAGCGAGCTAGAACTGACAGTTCTCATTGTACATCCAGTCAGCCTTAAGTTTGTCGTTAAAAAGGATTAATTTAAGGTTGCATTACGATCACCATCCACACGTAAACATCAGTACGGCCTTCGGGCTCAGGCTTATTCGAGTTGAACGGGCCAAAGGTGAAAATGATTTTACAATACCCGAGTGATTGCCTGCCACGCTTACCTTACGGTCACTAAGAGACTGGACTGGAAAACACGTTGGACCACATAGACATTGTTCCACAGATCGTTGCGTCAGCGATTTGTGCTTGTTTTTGAGATATCATGACGTCACGAGCTACGGTCATGATGAATAGGGATTTATTCATGACATCCTAAAGTGGAGTACGAGTATGCGAAAGCAAGACTCATAGGAACCAGATTTGTCCATCGGATTGCAACTAGCAACCTTCGAACAAATTTGAACTCCACTCATCCCCATCGAGATTCACACTCATTGAAGGGGATCCAATTCCATGATGATTTCAATCAAGCTTCACACTTGCGAGCAATCACTTTCCAAGAAAAATCTGCAATCTTTTTCGTGTAGCAGTAATTCAAAAGACAAGCATAGAAATTGTAAGTCTCTGTACTGGTTTCGCATTGGCTCAGAAAGGGCGAAGAAGTGTATATAGAAATCAAAGATGAGCGTTCAGTTATATGGGCATAAAACTTGAGCTTTTGTCGATTTTGCTAGGCCTAACTTATGGGATTGTTCCGAGAATTGTCTCGAAAAAAAATACGTGGTCAGACTTATATTTCTGGTATATGGTAAACAGGCAAACCGATATTGGTTGAACCGCCGTTCGTTCGGAAGGTGAAGCGACATAAAGGAGCAACTGTACAGATGAAAGGAACACATAAGTAAAACGGGCACAGCAGATTTGCAGAAAGGAGAACGAGAGACAAAAGATGGTTGAATTTTTACTTGCCACTAGCTGAATGGTAACCACAGATGCACTTAAGTCATTTTCCTGCTCCTCATCACCTTTTGCCTCAGTGCCCTCTCCTTCAATTCGTTCTCTCTCTTCTCGAGCTCGACTTGAGGAGTGTTACTAGACGCCTGTCAATTGATAAATGCTAGAGCACCGGTCAGATTCAAGAGAACTTACACCACTGCTATAAATTGGCTCTTCGTCCCACTTACTCTTTCTTCTCTCTACTTCTGCCTGGCCTCTTATCTTTAGTTCGCCACTCTCACCAGGTTTACGATCCCCTTCGTCTATATCCATTGCATCATCCCTAAATATGGGAGTTCGGCTACGACTTCGGCTTTCATACCGCCCTTTTCTACGCAACGATCTGCGATCACTGCTTCGGCTCCATCTTCGTGGGGAAGGAGATCTTGACATAAGGGAACCAGATGGACTTCTTCGGCTACGAAATCCCGGACTCCTTCGCCTGGGTGGAGGGCTGGCACTTCTCCGCCTAGAATTATAACCGCGTGGAGGTGATCTTGACCGGCTTAAAGAGTCGACATGAGGTCGAGTACCAGGATATCTACGATGGCGACGCAGTGGAGAAATTCTGTTACCCTTCCGACCTTGATGATTACGCTCGCGGACAGGAGGAGTGAACGATGGTGAACGAAGACGACGACGGTTTGGAGGAGTGCGAGAACGGGAACGCGATGAACGGATCAGTGATGGGGAACGAGAACCTGAACGGGATACGGAGCCAGCTATCGAAAAACGGCGTTGAGGTGACCTTCGCCTACTCGAAATCGGTGACCGAGGAGAACGCGAGTCCGATTTTTGCCTTTGTCGAGGTGGAGAGCGGAACTTCCTAGGTGGAGAACGTGAACCTCGAGAAGAGGCCATGGAAACAGACCTATTTCGACGAGGTGGAGGTGGTGTACGAGAATTTCGTCGACCCCGGCCCTATGCAATATTTAACTATTGTATATGAGTTTTTGATGTAAATTGAACACTTACCCCACCGCCAGGACCACCACCTCTGCCTCCCCAACCTGCATCGCGAGGTCTTCGGTCATCATCAAATCCTCCTCTACCTCGTCCACGCCCCCTACCACGCCCACGTCCAAAACCACCTCCCCTTCCGCGGTCATTATCCCCTCTGATTTCATCAAGACGAGCGCGTCGGTCACGTTCATCAATTGCTCGAACATCGTTTTCCCTGGCCTTACGCATCTCTTGTTTCTTTTCTTCAATCATAGTACGAGGGACACCGGTCACATCTTCTTGTGCTTCAAGGAGTAGCTTCCAGAGTGCCGACATGAAGGCAGGTGTGTTTTTAGTCAGGAAGCCGGTAAGGTTTATTTGCATTTTCCTGGGATCAGGTGTCTAGGGCAATGTGAGCCAGGATATAGGTAAAAAAGGTCATGATGTCACATGCCGGTTGCGATTCATCTTCCAGTAATCCCATGGCATATTCAACGACAACTTCATCTTCAATGCCAACTAGCTCAACAATTTTTTTTGCGACCCAGGGTCGTATTATCGTGACATTCACTTTGCGCATGTCCACCTTTGCATCATGGACCATTAGTCCATGAAAAGACGACGATATGAAGTAGTCAACAAACCTTTTTATCGAACTCTACGGGGAATTTCATCGACTTCAGGAGCTTTGTCTCCTTGTCCGAGAACCGCCTGTCTTGTTCTGCAGACGTACCCTTAAAGAACCCTAGTGTGGGAGCATGAGCGAGCCAGTGTGCCATTAATTCTGAGAAACGACTCACCAGCATCTGCCATGTGTTGGTGGAACTGTGAAAAGATAGGCGATCGGTGTCAACAGCGCAAAATCCACTGGCTCGTGAGAAGGACTTGCCTAAAATATGGTAGTAGCAGATTGTCTATACACACTTAGTAACTATTCTTATCGAATACTAGACACCGTGGCCCACTGAGGACGGATACTACGAATTTGTCCTAAGACTATTCTGTTTCGACTTGATAATTAATAATCAACTTTTATCTGACAACTATCCAGCCCTGTGTCGTCATTTCCTTCTATCGTTTTTGCTTTCCTCCGGGCATTCATTATTCCTAAAACTACTCTCCTCATATCTCCGATTTTCCGATGGTTTACACTAACTCGTGAGGCTTTGTGATTACATAGAGTTGTTCTCCCTCAAGAACTCAACCCAAGCATCTCACTGCGTCCCAACTCGCTTCAAAATACGGGAAATAATTTTTTGCATGTCTGGTGATGCTTCCTGTTCATGTCAGAGATTGGATGATGTCAATAGCTTCTTGGGATCGTGGTCTTATAGTGCAATTAAATGGACCAGCTTGTCTGTAGGACGCCACAGTCATCACTTGAGCATTTTCTAGAATGATGATACAAACCTGATCGCTCCCCGACTATTGTACTGGCAATTTGGCTCTATTATGTTGCTTTTCTCATCTCGAGCTTTCTTAATATCGAAAAGTGCCAATACAGTTGCAGCACAAATGAACCACATTGAAATGCCAATGTGACTTCCAGGACATGACCTGAAGAAAATTTATCAGCACTCTTTCAAAGTTGTATCGGAAGCAAACTTGCCGGCGACCAAAACCAAAATTGAGTTTCACTGGATCTCTCCCAGGAACATTGAACTTCCCATTCTCAAGGAACCTCTCAGGTATGAAAAGATCGGGCTCTGGAAATTCCTCCGGATCATGGCATAATGCCCTAAAATTGTCAATCAGATTCAAATTCAGATTTAAGGTAATAATTCGTCATCGCACCAAACGTTGGGGAGAATGATGGAGTCCTTCGGTATGCGATATCCCTTATAGACGTCATCTCGAAGGACTGAATGAAATACACCTGTAAAAATGTCATTTGATCAACATAGCTTCATTTGTGATCGACTCGCCTAAGGGTAAAATAGGTTGCCACCTGAGTCTGTTAACCCTCTAGTCCGGCAAGTGCAACTTGATACCCACCTCATCACTTCCGTCAATAAGGCCTGCAAGTATGGCATGGATACCATGTCATCATGTGTCGGCAATCGTCCTTTCAAGATGTTGTCAACTTCCTGTTGTGCTTTCTTGAACACCTCCGGATAGGTAACCATGGCTAGGAAAAACGTGCTTAAAGCAGAGACGGTAGTGTCTGCACCAGCTGCACAACGATTTCAATTCACCACCAGAGTCAAGGGGATAATGAGCCATACCGACAAAAATCTGTCCTGCCATTTCTTTCAGAGTCTTCTCTTCATCTGTCGTAGGCCTCTCGCCAGGCAGATCCCGATAATATCTCGAAAAGAAAGAATCTATTGGTGTCTCATTCTCCTGTCCCAGTATGAGTGAGATAGCACTTAGTTAACTCCTACACGAACGCACAAGAGCAGCGTTATAGGGTTTGTTCAGTAGATCGTACATCTCCTGTCTGTATTTCTCGATTTTAATTTTCCACCTTCCACAAGGGAGCCATTCAGAAAAATATTCTAGGAATGGTACGAATTCGACCAAAAATGTTCCAAAAATTCCTGCTTCGCTTAAGTGTTTAATAGCATCTTCTGCTAGCTGAACATGAGGATCATTGGAGTGCTCTACTTTGATTCCATAAGCCATGGTAATCGTAATGGCGCCTATCATACTTACGACAGAAGCCGTCAGGAAGGTTTGCTGACTGTCATCCACGAGCTTAGGACTCACTGTCTGATATGTAATATGAGTTCCTGTGGCTCTTTGAGAATATTGTTGAGGAATATATGCAATTGTCTGATTTCATGGTCACGATGGAGAGAGGTATCCGAAGGGTGGAAGTACTGGTCAAACATCCGCCGTCTTTCTCTCCAGAGGTCTCCATATGGCATGAGAAAAGTTGCCCAACTCCATCCGAGTCTATTGAAGGAAGTCGTATCAGTCTTTCATAGCCTCTAGAGGCAAGGCTAGACATTCACACGCACAGCTGATGTACAACTTTCGTGACGGGTCTGAGAGCTTCATAAGATAGAGGACTCTACGAATCTCTTGAAGGACTTACCGGCTTGAATAGATAGCAGACCTGTGTTCAAGAAGTTCTGCGACAGCTTCTTCTGACTCCAAAATCACAAAGGAATTGCCTGCCATATCCAAGTGAAAAATGTCGGTACCTTACATATCAAAGAATTAAGCTATTTCCTTTCATTCTGGTGTGACTACAGCTCATACGAAGTTCCTTTGCCAGTTTAGAAAGTGCAAGCCATTGGTTTTCTGGAGGGATACTCAGGATATTTCCAATAAAGGGAAGCTTCCTTGGACCGGGCGGAAGAGATGATTTGGAACGTTTTGAAGAGTGAAGCCAGTTTACGAACAGGACAGTGAAGACAGCTGTTAATGCCAGAACGCTAATGAACTCTCTGTCCATGACCGGACCTGGAAAATCCAGTCCGTCTTTTCTGATCTTTATAGCTATGATGCACCATCAAAAATAATTGACTGCGGTTATGATCAGCAGATTCCAATCAGAAGACAAGTGTCACAAGCACTCACATTTACTCCGCTTTCTGATTCAACAGTTTCGGCAGATTCATGATGCGACTATAAGCAACCCATTGGTTCTAAATGTCTAGATACATGAATCAATTGTTGAGTTTGGGTAGAAGGGAAGTAACCTTTTGTGAATGTACGACCATGATACTGTTGTGAATTCATTTCCTGCGGCTTAATATTCCTCTCTTATCTCTCTACGATAGCTTTCTTTGCGAGCTATGATGTGATGAGTCATGCTTACTAATCACTGTTCTTGGATGTGCCATTCTTAGTGTTACATTCCTCAGTTCTGTTATTATCAGACTGAGGTATTTTCTACTTTCCATTCATAGAATATGATATATTAATACTTTAGGTAGTGTCTTCTTGACAGGTACAGCATAAATACAGTTCTGTTATTATTGGACTGAGTATCTTCTTGACAGTGACATTGTTATGATTTGCTCTAACACTTATCTTTTTCTTTATTAAATTAATTAATTAATGATGGTACGACTTAACAAACATGATACGGGAATGTCATGATCATAAAAAAGACAAGTATGGGAAGATCAAGTGATGATCTGAGGTTGATCACACGCCAATTAGGCATCAGCTGCCATGTGTGGGAGAACATGTGGGCAGAAGCTGTCTAATGTGGGGAATTACTCAGGACTTGACAGATGGTAGTTAATAGATACCTTGATCTCTCTTAGAATAGACTAGTCACAGCCACATGTAGTATTATAAATAGCTAGTCAATTCATAGAGAGAACTCTGTCAAGTTCTCCTCATCTTAACCTCATACCCTCTGAAGAGGATCCAGGATTGTTTCGCAAGTTCTGACATTTGTGACTCCCTCCACCTTCTCCTTTTCTATTCGGAAACTGTTTGGCCCTATTATTACTCCTAGGAACCCTATCTCTCTGACCTTTCACATACACTTCTCCAGCTTCACATAGAGGTCATTTTCTTCTAGTTATTTTAACACCTACTCCACTATCTTGTTGTGTCCCTTCTCCATCTCCGTTGCTATTAGTACATCATTGATGAAGGTAGCTACATCCCCTTTGTTGATCATGTCTCTAAATAGGTCATTCATTATGGCCTGGAAGGTAGCCAGTGAGTTTGTGAGCCCAAAATACATTACAGTTGGTTCAAATGAGCCCAGGTGCATTGTAAATACTGCTTTCCATTTGTCTCCTTCCTTAATTTGGATATTGTTGTATTCCCACTGCAAATCCATCTTCGTGAATACCTTCTTTGTCCCCATACTATCTATTAGCTTGGATATTAAGGATAAGAGATAACTGTTCTTGATTGTCCTTTTATTCACATATTGATAGTCTTGTACCATTCTCTTCTTTCTGTCCTTCTTGGATACAAATAGTACTGACAAGGTTTGCGGGGACTTTGAAGGTCTAATGTAGCCCTTCTTTAGTTGACTTCCCACAAATGCCTGTACTTCCTCTTTTTTTGTTCTAGACAAAGGATAGATTCATTCCTTTCTTAGTATGAAGTCTTCTTTGAGGTTGATGGCATGGTCCCAGGGTTTTCTGGTCAGCATTCATTCAGATTCTACTTTCCCAAATACTTTTCTCCATTTGTAAAAGCATCGGAGTACTAGCTCCTCCACCTTTCTATGATCTTCTACAATTTCTTCCTTCCTCTCCCTTTCTTCTATGGTCCATCTCAGATCTCTTTCCTTCTTCTTCATTAACTGTCTCTTTACTTTCTTCTCTGGTGTATGTCTACACAAAGATAGGCATCGAGTCATCCTTACTTCTCCCATTTTCCAGTTTATTTCTGGATTATGTGCTGCGAGCCATAGCATTCCCAGAATTACTTTTGTTTTTCCTAACTTACACACATTCATCCTTACTCGTTCCACATGTCCTTTATAGTACATGTTGACTTTCACTTCATAGGTTATTGACCCTTTCTTATTGTCACTCCTATCTATATTTCTTACTTTTATGGGTTTATCCAATTTTTCCAACTTGAAACCCTATCTTTCCACCAACCTCTTACTTATAAACAGCCCCATCACCCCACTATCTAACAGAGCTTTCACCAACACTCCCTCATGGATGTCTACCTTCTCTAGTCTGATATTGAGCCAGACTTCTCTTAACAGTTTAAGTATCCATCTCACTTCTCTCTCAGTATATTGAACAAGGTTTATTTCATTATGTCTGTACAATACACTGTATTTATTATGAGAGGCCAACCAAGGGCTTACTGGTCTCCCTGATCTTTTGACACCTTCTGTATCCCTTTTCTAACCTCTCTAGGATTTCTACAGTGTTTGACAATGTGCTCGAATCTCCTGCAGTTGTAACACTTCTGCTCATCTCTCTAGCTTCCTCCTTTATCCACATCCATTGCATTGGGGTCTTGAGCCCCTTGTCCTCCTCCTTCTCTCCTCCTCAAATCTCCACCAAGTTCTTCCCTTGGTGCTCTATAGAAACCCCCCTGGTATCCGTTGTTCCAGAAGGGCCTAACCTCTCTAGATGGCTGCACTTCTGGTGGTCTGGCCACCCATTGTCATGAATTGCCTTCCGTCTCTAAGTTAATATTTATTTTCTTTTATTTTAATTATGTAATATAGTCGGATCAGTAAATAAGGACAAACAATCAGACATGTATAAGTAGTATACACAATTTAGCGAGGACTCTAATGAGTTCTCTTTGTCAAACTCCGATAAAGAGTGGGATTAAGGTTAAGGTTATGCAACTGTAACTGAGATCCTTACACCCATGCCACTCTCTTTCCCCCCAGTACCTTCTCTTCTGCCCTGTTCTGCCTTAGATTCCTATCCAGCCTTACTGACCTTGCCCACCATTCCTCGATTGTGGTTGGAGGCGATTCTGCCTCCACTAGCCTTCTCCTGATATTTCTGTTTAGTCTCCTCTTGAATTCTTCTATGAGGGGTCTGCTCTCATACCACTCCTTCTCAATGTCTTTTTGAAAATTTGGACATACTCATCGCATGTCTGCCCTCTCTGCTCCAGCAATCTCAGCTTATCCACCTTTCTTGACTCCTCATTGAACTCCCCAAACTCCTCCCTCATTTTGGTAAATAGTTCTTCCACCGTTTCTACCGATAACACCCTCTTGTAATGACAAGCCTAGCTGAGACAACGGACTTATCACACTCAATGTTATGAGAGAATGAAGAGAACTCGATGGAGTCTCTTGGTGAATTGTGCTACCTACTTATACACATTTTCTATTTGTCTATGTGTATGCTTAAGTAACTACCAAACCTTCCAGAAGATTCCATCATGTGACTTATCATGTGACTAGGTTATGTGATCCCATCTTATCTTATCTCTCTTTTCTATAATTAGAACCCTTCATCTAGTCCATCCGAGAATAGCTCTCTTTCTTCCCATCCCTCTAACCTTACTATTCTTGGTTCGGGTGGGTGATTCATGATATCTCTGCCTTCTTTTCTCCAAGACATTTTCCTTCTATACTTCTACGACTCCTCCTTACACATACATCAGTACCCATGATGTAATGATTGAAGTCACAGTTGGGTAACCTTAACCTCACTCACACTCTAAGTCAGAGTTTGACAAAGAGAACTCATTAGAGTTCCCACTAATTGGCTTGGCTACTTATATACAAATATGTGTTTATAAGTATTTGCCTAACTATTTTATTCCATGTATTTCTTTTAAATCATGATGTCCTGTGCACATTTAATATTACATAATTATCAGAAAAGAAAAAGAAATAAAATAATCCACTGCTGTGGATCATCTAGCTCGTCTGCCATTTTATAACACTATCCCCCTCTCAAGGGTCCTCGTCCCAAGGAGTTCTTCATAACTCATTGTATGGATCTCTTAGGTTACTCATATCTTGGTTTTCATCTTCTAACCTCTCCAAATACTTCCTATCCTCCTCTATTCTCCATTGATTTTTCTCATCCTCCTCTTCATTTCACTCTTCTATCATTCCTCCCTTGTACTTGTGTTTCTCTTCTTCCATTCTTTTCAAGAACAGATTTCTACTATATCTGGAGAACAGATTTTTCTTCCACTGCCTCCAGTTTTCCTCCATTTGCTTCCAATACTCTCTGTCATATTTCTTGTTATCCCATCCATAGAGTAACTTAGCTGTATACCTTCCAGGTAATTCTCTGCTAAATATTTCTCTGTCTTCTTCTGCCTCTTGCCATCTTACTTCTTCCCTCCTATACTCTTTCTTGAATTCTTCTACTAACTTCATGGCATTCTTCAAATTCTCCCTACTTTCCCATATGTCTTTTTCCGCTGTACATCCCTTCCATTATACCAAATACTTATCTCTTTCTCGTACTTTCCTTTTATTCATAATCTTTTTTACTTCACATTCTTCTTCCCCCTCGATTACCACTGGTTGTGGCATCTCCTTTCTTTTTCCTTTCACTTGTGACTTATACTTTTATACCCTACTGACGTTAACTACCAGATGTATTTTAATTGTTCTTGGCAACTCCAATTCTATTGCATTACTGGAAATGATTGCCTTTACTTTGTAAGGTCCTACAAAGCATTCAGTAAACTTTTCCGTTTGTTTTTCAACCATCTGATACTTCAAGTCTTTAGTGCTGAGTAGCACTAAATCGCCAACCTTATACTCTTCCACCTCTCCTCTCTCTCTATCTGCATATCTTTTCATATCCTTTTGTGCCTTTTATAGCACCACCTTTACTTCCTCTTGTATGTTTCTCATCTTTTCTGCAAATTTCTCCACCCTTTCATACTTCCCCTTCTTCCTCATCTCAAATCCCATTCTTGGATCTTGTCCCTGATTCGCTTGAAAAGGTGATACTTTAGTTCCTGTGTGTACTTTATTATTGTAGGTGAATTCAGCCATGCCCAACCATTCTGGCCATTGCTCTTGTTGATGATCTATGAACATCTGGAGGTACTGTTCCAACTCCTGGTTCATTCTTTCTGTTTGGCCCTCTATTTGTGGGTGAAAAGCTGTAGATAATTTTGTCTCGATCCTCAACATACAATTCAACTTCTTTATTATTCCTGCTACAAATTGTGGCCCTCTATCCGAAATTATACTATCTGGTAGTCCATGTAACTTCCAAATATTATCTCTAAATAGTTATGCTAACCCTTCTGCACTTGTTTTCTCTGTAGTAGGTATGAAATGTACCATCTTTGTAAATCTATCTACTACTACTAAGATTGAGTCGTATTCTTGAGCTAAGGGTAACTTCATAATAAAGTCTGCACTAATGTGGGTCCATGCCTTTTCTGGAATCAAATTCAGCATTAGCTTTCCTGCCAGTGATTGTGTTTGATTCTTATTGCACTAACAGGCATTACACCCTTCTATGTACCACTTCACCTCCCTAGTGACCCCTGGCCATCAGAAGTTTCTTGTTACCAACTCTGCTGTCTTCCACTGTCCACCATGTCCTCCCACAGGCATATCTGTAATGACTCTTAGTTTAGGTTGTGTAACCTTAACCTGAATCATACTCTATATTAGAGTAGACAAAGAGAACTCGTTAGAGTCCTTGCTAATTTGTTATACACTACTTATACATGTTCAATTTATTTGTTCTTGTTTACTAATCCGATGATATTACATAATTAAATAAAAGAAAAGGAAAAGGAAATTAAATATTAACTTAGGGGATTTCAGCAGTTTATGACACTACCCCTCTCTTAAGGGTCCTCGTCCCAAGAACTTCTTTTATAGTTCGTCGTATGGGTCCCTTAGGTTACCCATGTCCAGATTTTCATCCCCTAGATTTTCTAAATATTTTCTATCCTCCTTGATTCTCTATCGATCTTCCTCGTCTTTTTCTTTATCCTACTCTTTTATTTTTCCTCTCTTGTATTTATCCTTCTCTTCTTCCATTCTTTTCAAGAATGGATTTCTATTGTACCTTGAGAATGGATTCCTTTTCCACCATCTCCAATTTTCTTCTATCTTCTTCCAATATTCCCAATTGTACCTCTTATTTCCCCATCTATAAAGCAATTTGGCTGTGTATCTTCCTGGCAGCTCTCTGTTAAACGCTTTCTTATTCTCTTTAGCCTCTTTTTGTCTTACTTCTTTTTCCTCCTCTCTACTATAGTTCCTTTCAAACTCTTCTACCAATTCCATCGCATTCTTGAGATTCTCCTTGCTCTTCCAAGTATTTTCCTCTGCCGTGCATCCTTTTCATCACATTAGGTATTTATCCCTTCCCTATACTTTTCTCTTGTTCATGATCTTCTCTACCTCCTATTCTTTTTCTCCTTCAATTACCACTGGTTGTGGCACTTCTTTCCTCTGTCCTTCTACTTACGACTTATATCTTTGTACTCTACTAACATTGACCACTGGATGTATTTTAACCGTTTTTGACAATTCTAATTCTATTGCATTGCTTGAAATAATTGCCTTTACTTTGTAAGGTCCCACAAAGTGTTTGGTAAACTTCTCTGTATGTCTTCTAGCTATTTGGTATTTCAGATCTTTTGTATTGAGTAGCACCAGGTCGCCTACTCAGTATTCTTCCACCTCTCCTCTTTCTCTATCTGCATATCGCTTCATCTCTTCTTGTGCTTTCTGTAGCGCTGCTTTAGCTTCCTCTTGTACACTTTTTATTCTTTCTGCAAACTTTTCTGCTCCTTTGTATTTCCCCTTTTTCCTCATCTCAAATCCCATCCTTGGATCTTGCCCGTTATTTGCTTTAAAGGGTGACACTTTAGTTCCTATGTGCACCTTATTATTATAGGTGAATTCAGTTATTCCCAACCATTCTGACCATTGCTCTTGTTAATGGTCTATGAACATCTAGAGATATTGTTCCAACTCCTGATTTATTCTTTCCATTTGGCCATCTGTTTGTAGGTGGAATGCTGTAGACAATTTTGTTGTGATCCCCAACATGTGATTGAGCTCCTTCATTATTCCTGCTACGAACTCTGGTTCCCTGTCAGAGATTATGCTATCTGGTAATCTGTGTAGTTTCTAAACATTATCTCTAAATAATTGTGCTAGTCCCTTCATACTAGTTTTTTCCATAGTAGGTATAAAATGTGCCATTTTTGTGAATCTGTCTACTACTACTAAGATTGCATTGTATCCTTGTACTAAAGACAACTTCATAATGAAGTCTGCACTAATATGAGTCTATGCCTTTTCTGGGATCAAATTCGGCATCAACTTTCCTGCCAGTGGTTGTGTTCAATTTTTGTTGTGCTGGCAGGCATTGCACCCCTCCACATATCGCTTCACTTCTCTAATGACTTCTGGCCACCAGAAATTCCTTGTTACCAGTTCTACCATCTTCCACTGCTCTCTATGTTCTCCTACAGGTGTATCATGGTATAGCCTGATTACTTCTGCTCTCAACCTTTCATCTTTGGGGATATATACCTTCTCCTCTTTCAACATCAAACTGTCCTTTTGATGTCATTCTTTATTTTTCAGCATTTTCACTTTTGCTTGCTTTATCTCTTCTACTGCCTTTATTACTTCATCATCTTTTGCTTCACATTTCCTTACTTTGTCTAGTAAGTCTACTCCTTCTATTATGACTTCTGCTACTCTTATCCTTTTTGCTTCTAACCACTCTTTTTTCACTAATGTTTGCTCCTCGTTATTCTTTTTCACTCCTACCTCCTAGTCCAGCCTCCTACTCAATCCATCTACCTTCCCCATTTTGCTTTCTGAAATGTGTTTCAAGACAAAGTCAAATCTTGATAAGTACAGTGCTTATCTTGCTTGTCTACGATTGAGCTTCTAGTTGCTCATAAAGTACTTGAGATTCTTATGATCTGTCCAAACTTTGAATTTACTCCTTGCTCCTTCCAGAAAATGCCTCTATGCTTCCAGATATTGTATTACAGCCAACATCTCCTTGTTATGTATTTCATAATTTCTTTCTGTCTCATTTAATGACTTAGAGATATATGCCACCAATTTCCACTTCACATTTAATGAATAGTACTCCTCCTGTTGCAAAGTTAGAAGCATCTGCCTCCACTTTGAGTTCTCTGTCTAGATCTGGTATGACTAGTAACAGTCTGCTCATGAAGACCTTTTTAAACTGGTCAAATGCTGTCTGTTGTTCATCTCCCCATCTCCACTTCTCCTCCTTTCTTATCAGGTTATTCAATGGCTGAGCTAATTTGGCAAAGTCTTTCACAAATCACCTATAATAATTTGCAAGGCCCAAGAACTTCCTAATATCTCTGACTGTCTTAGGTACGGGCCAGTTCAATACTCTTACCATCTTTTCTTCCTCTATTTCAATCTTTCCCTGATCTATTACTACTCCTAGGTAATTCACCTTCTGCACTTTCCAAGTGCATTCCTCTGGTTTCACATATAGGTTGTTTTCCTCCAACCTCCTTAATACTTTCTCCACAATTTCATCATGTCCTTCCTCTGTCTCTGTCCCTATCAACACATCATCTACAAATGCTGCTACCTTTCCCTCATTGATCATATCTCTCAGAATTTCATTCATCATGCCTTGGAATGTAGCAGGTGAATTTGTCATTCCAAAAAACATCACTGTTGATTCATACGACCCTACATGTATGGTAAAGGCCGTCTTCCACTCATCTCCTTCCTTAATTCGCACGTTATTGTAGCCCTACTGGAGGTCCATCTTAGTGAATACTCTTTTATTTCCTATAGAGTCTACTAGATCTGTAATTAATGGTAGCAGATAATTGTTTTTGACCATCTGCTTGTTGAGCCTCCTATAATCCATAACCATGTGCTTGTTTTCATCTTTCTTGCCTATAAAGAACACCAGCGACGTCTAAGGTGATTTTGAGGGTCTAATGTACCCCTTCTTTAAGTGCTCATTGACAAACTTCTGCACTTCCTCCTTTTCATTTCTTGAAAGGAGATAAACTCTTGCTTTGCTCGCTTTGAAGTCGTCATTGAGATTTATCGCATGATCCCACACTTTTTTAACCAGCATTCTTTCAGACTCCACCTTCCCAAACACTTTCAGCCACTCATGGAACCTTTTAGATACCATTTTCTTCACTTTTCTATAATCTGCCTCTATTTTTTCTTCTCTTCCCCAATCCTCCTTTTCATTTACTACCTATCTAACAATCTTCTTCTTATCTTCTCTTGTTTTTTTCTTCCCCTTTATCTTCACCGCTTTTCCACATAACGGTGTAATGACAAGCTTTAGTTGAGATGACTGACTTATTACACTCAACGTTGTGAGAGAACGAAGAGAACTTGATGGAGTCTCTTGGTGGATTGTGCTACCTACTTATACACATTTTCTATTTGTCTATGTGTATGCTTAAGTAACTATCAAACCTTCCAGAGGATTCCATCATGTGACGCTGATGGGGGGGATTTTTTTAAAAAGCAATTAAGAATCGGGAGGGGGTAGATATGGGTGTTTGTAATGGGTGTGTAGATCAAAATATTAAAGTGCTTTACTGTCCTTACAAAAGTGGGTACTAGTGAGTTAGAGAGTCAAAATCTCCAAGTCGTTCCACAATTGTGTGCAATCGAGTAGGCACTGGAGAGGTAATCAAATATAAAAGGGAGGGGCTCACAAGATAGTGAAAGCTTGTATTTAGATACTAGAATGAAAGAAATGTTTTTAGTTTCCGCTCGAGAGCACTCTCACTGGTCGGATCTCAAAGGTGTGCGTTCCTCTCACACCATAGCACTACTGTCCAAGGTACTAGTCTAATAGGCTGGCTTGCCGTCGATACAGCAGTCCTATCTAGATCTCACGTTGCCCTTGTGCAAGCTTGCTCTCAACTGACCGTACAGTTGGCAACTTACTCCGAAAACACGTAGCAAGCGGTTTAGCTCCTAGTCCAAGCGAATGCCCAAGTCCTCCTTTAGAGTGGGTATCCCTTGAGGGAAGTTTTATAAGGTTTTTATAAAAAGAAAAGAGAGAAAAAGAGCTCTTAATCACTCAAGTCAAATTTCAGCTCTAGAGCAACGAAGGGCAAAAGATGGGGTTCTTCTTCTTTTTCTCTCCATGCTACTAGAGTATTATATTAGTATTACAAAGCCCAGAATGCAACAAACAAAATAAGAAAGAAATCCTCCAGATTACTTGAAAAGGCAGGTAGAATGAGTCGAGTCCGCATCCGATCATGCAACAGCTGCTCTCCGTACTCCCTGTCCATTTCCTACTAACTTTCTTTATCTCGTTGGCCGACATTGAGCCTGTTCTAAGGGTTCTTGGGTGCTCGAGAGGTTCTTCAGATATTGGTCCGACCGCTCTTGAGTGCGTCTTCGTCGTCGATATCACTCCTCTCTGCTTCCAACTCCTCTAATTCCTCTCCTGAACCTTCCTCTACTCTCTCTACTATTTCTTGTTCACATCCCTCAGGTCCTTCTTCTTTCTATCCCTTCCCAATAACGTTTGGCATATCCTCATCTTGTTCTTCTATATTTGGACTGCTGATCAGGACTGATGCGCGACCCTGATGGTGTTCCTATTATAAACTGGAGGTCAGCTATCGAATGACGTCATTATCAAGGGAAATGTTTCTAAGGTCGAGTTCGCTCTCGAGAGTACTTCTAGAGGGGAGTCCACCTTATAAATATGATATGAGACCATCCAGAAAGCGTTATGAGGTACCGATAGTGGTGATCACGGCCACTACTCCACTACTCGGATAGTGTTCTTGAGTATACGACTGGACTTCTAGTGGTTATGTCTGGGGAGCTAATTCTCTCTCGAGAGCTGTTTATTATGATTATTATGTTCTGAATGTCACTTATATTGCCAAAATTAATTGTCCAGCATGATAACGTTCCCACATTGTAGTTGTTGTATCTGTCATGAACCACCAAATTTCTCTAAGTCAATATTTATTTTCTTTTTCTTTTCTTTTCTTATGTAATATCAACAGATCAGTAAACAAGAGTAAATAGTCAAACATGTATAAGTAGTATACAACAAACAAGCAAAAAATCTAATAGTTCTCTTTATCTAACTCTGATAAAGAGGGAATTAAGATTAAGGTTACTTAACTGTAACTGCAATCCTTACAGTATCATGATGTCATTAATTAATTAAATAATAAAGAAAAAGAATAAGTGCCAGAGTGGATCATGACAATTATCGTCATAGAACACAACTGGGGTTGGTTGCTTTGCTAGATAGGTTGTTCCTTTCTCAAATATAACATCTCATGATTTGAAAACAGCACCAGTACTTTTGTCCAAAAGCTTGTAGCCATTATGTCCAAAGTATCCAATCAGAGCAATCTTAACAGACCTAGGATTCAATTTGAAAAGGTTTAGATCCAGAGAGATGTGTATATAGAAAGCACAGCCAAAAGATCATAGATGTAGTGAATGTCAGTTGTAATAACTTAAGTTCACACTCTAAGTCAGAGTTGACAAAGAGAACTCATTAGAGTTCTTGCTAATTGGTCTAACTATTTATACACAAATCAGTATTTACTAGTATTTGTCTACTCGAATTATCCCATGGACTCCTTTTGAGTTATAGTGTCCCATGCACTTTAAACTATTACATAATTAATGAAAATAAAAAAGAAATAAAATATTCTGCTGCCACAGATGCCCTAGCTCACCTGCTATTTTATTACAATAGGTATGATATATCTTGGCACTGCCCAGACTATAGTTCAGCTGGAATTGTTTTCAGCTATCAAGAATTAGGCAGTAGGTTCTGAACATAAACTACTGTTTGTATAGTGTCTGCCCAGTACTTCATAAGCAGACCAGATTCAGCTATGGCTGTTCATGTACCATCTAGTATGGTTCATATCAATCATTTTGCTGTACCATTCTTGTAACGATTGAAGTTGTGGTTGAGTAACCCTAATCTCACTCGTACTCTAAGTTAGAGTTTGACAAAGAGAACTCATTAGAGTTCCCACTAATTGGCTCAGCTACTTATACACAAATATGTGTTTACAAGTATTTGCCTAACTATTTTATCCTGTGCATCTCTTTTGAGTCATGATGTCCTGCATGCATTTAATATTACATAATTATCAGAAAAGAAAAAGAAATAAAATAATCCACCACTGTGGATCGTCTAGCTCACCTGCCGTTTTATAACAATTCTGTTGATATGCATATGGTGTCATAAACTCAAAATCTAATCTCTGTTTGTCATGATAGCATTTCCATGCACTGTTATACCATTCTCTCCCTATATCTAACTGCACTTGTCTCAGTTTTCTACTAGTCTGGCGTTCTGCTTCAGTATGGAAACTCTTGAAAATATTTAATGTAACCTCTGGTGACTTGGATTTCAAAAATGTGACCATTTGATATGATGAGAACCCATCCATAATGATCATAAAATATAAAGCACCTTTGGCAGACTGTATCTGGTATGGACCCCATATGTCAATGTATATGCATTCAAGGATTTCCTTTTCTCTTGATTTGTTATCATTATATGGGTACACCACGTGTTTTCCATAGATACAATCCTTGCATAATCCTCCCATTGATGATTCTCCATAAATATTTAGTTCATCAACAAGGTTTTCTGTTATCATCTGATGAATTGTTTCTGTTCTAGCATGGGCCAGACATCTGTGCCAAGTGGTGAAGTTTGTAAGTTTTTGTTTTGACTGTGTGATAAGAGTAGTTAGTTGAGGTTTGTCCATTTCAACCATATAAAGTTGGCCAATTCATGTTGCTAACATTATATCTGTTCCATTTTGTGTTCTTATAACAGTCTTGTCTTTCTTGAAAATTGCCTCAACCCCTTTAATACTCAACTTGGACATTGAGATTAAATTGGATCTGAAACCTAGTGTATGCAGAACATTGTCAATGGTGATTATTCTCTTTATTCCATTGATGTTTATTTTGAACTCAATGTTCCCCTTTCCAATGACATTAAATATTAGTCCTTTTCAGTGGTCAGTCCAGATAATGGTTGGTTGAAGAGGGTATAGGCAGTGAATAATGACAAGTCAGTAAAATAGTGGTCACTTGTACCAGAGTCAAGAAGGATAGGAATATCAGGTTTATTATTGGAATCTGTATAGAATACTAATGGCATTTCTGGAAGTACATCCTTGAGACTTTCCACCTCTCTTATGTTGCACGTTTGCTGATTGGAGTTGTTAAAACTAGGAGATGGTTTGTCATCAGATATACAATTGTTATTAGTGGTTGAAGCAGCAGGTATCTTGAATTTGACATTTCCCATGGTCATATAGGTGAAGACCTGATCATTGTCTTCACTGGTAGAGGCATTGTTTATAGTAGGTGCTGGTTTGGCAATTTCTTGGCAAGTATTTACTACTGATCTCTTAAAACTACTTTTTTTTCCAAAATTAGAAGGAAATTGTCCTTCTTTCTCTCCCCCTAACCAGTAACACACATCAATAGTATGTCCC
>Ga0153957_100204_pt1:30000-37317 | contig 37317 bp, 24 predicted proteins | sample TSFL041MetaG_FD_104745 | JGI IMG/M metagenome (GOLD analysis project Ga0153957, IMG submission 104745) | Attine ant fungus gardens microbial communities from Florida, USA - TSFL041 MetaG | ecosystem: Host-associated > Fungi > Mycelium > Unclassified | place: USA: Florida, Wekiwa... | reverse complement strand
TCTGATCGAAGAAAGAAGGTTGAACTTTCATAAAGCAAGCACCTCTTTCACATAAGAAAATGGAGGCGGGCTTGGGTACGATCTAACTAAACCGATTCCACATGAAAGAGGACCGGACAATTGCCCTCTTGAGTAATGGGAAGCGGGCTAGTCCCCGAAAATGCCCGTTCCTTTGTCGTTGGGGCTCAAAAGAATCTTTCTTGTGCGTTATTCTTCTTGTTTTGTCTTTGTATGCACGAGTCTTTTCTTTTTTTTTCTTCTTTCTCTGTCTCTTCCAGCCATAACTCCTCTAGCCTTTAACAGTCAGGGGTCACGATGATTGGAGAGTTCTTCCCCTTTTGTCCCGCAGGGTGAAGGCCCTTCTAACTCGGAAGTAGAGTAGGGTCAGAGTATAAGGATACCCCTGTGATAGACAGGGATCTTTCTCTTGTTACAGGTTCAATTCTGAGGGGAACCCTGGTTTGGGCTTTTCTACTCCCACTAGTATTTCATTAGGGGGAAGCTCTGAACCCTTCACTGCTTCTCCGGACGATAACCCCTTGTGTGGTAAGGTTGTAAACTCTCTTGAGAAAAAGAGCTTTGCCCTTAACTGAAAAAGAATAAAGGCAAGAATCCAGTTTCTTACCCCGGGCGAAGAAATTTGTTGGTTTCCTGAAGCAATCCCTTTTTTGGCTGTTGGAATGTGAGGGGTCCGAAGGAGCATATGAAAGAAAGAGAAGTTAGGCTAGAGCACAGGCTTTCCTTTTGTGGTCTGGTAGAGACCACAAAAGTCAAAGCAGTAAATAATGAGAAAGTTCTGAAGAACATTTCGAGGGATTGGGAGGGAGCTTCACAGCTTCTAACTCTAATTACCGGAATTAAAATATATATATATACAATATACATAGCAAGCATCTTAGTCAGTCCTCCTTGACTATGAATTCTAAAGCGGCATTCCCCCTTGACGTGAACAGACGCTTTCTCGGAGAAAGCTTTTTTTTTCTTTGTTCACTTCACTTAGCAGAATCAAAACCTTTCTTTTCTACGCTTTCTTCTCTTAAGATATTTATTGATAGTGACAGCTGATAGGGAAAGCTTACTCTTTGATCGACCAAGCCGAAAGACAGACACATTTCCTAAAGCCACGCCCCTACCGCCAACATCGGATATTCCTTGAAGCCTTCAAAGATCGGATTCAATCGATTATTCGCATTTAACTTGAACAATTCTTGTGACAACAGACGGAATTCCTTCGTTCCCTTTCTCAAAGGCGAAGATCTCGATTTCGAACAAAAAGGCAATCTAGAGTACAAGCAGAATATTTCGGATATAAGAAAAAAGATCTGGGAATCATCCAAACTCAAAAGAAAAAAATCACTATTCTATCAGCTCAGCTCTTGTGAAATGGTATCTGTGGTTGCCCTTGTTACTATGCTTTCTGTGGTGAACGTCGACTCTTCACTCTTGCTTTCGTGGGAACAAGAATAGCTATGGTTTCAGAAGCAGTGAACTCTTCTTTCTTCTCTCACCTGTAGGCGAGTGAGTGACCCAATGAAAACGAGGAGAAGAGGTCACGTCTCAGCCCAGGGCTACTTTACATAGCTATGATTCGATCTCTCAAGATCTCAGATTCGGATTTTATGCTTTTCATCTCTGTTAACGAAAGCTAATCCACTTTTTATCCCCTACTGAAGGAATGTAAGTCAGTCTCAGTCTGGTTCTTTGCTTTGTTCACTCGGAGTTCCGTCTTTCTGAAAGAGTCAGATCACTTCCTTTAACGGGAGCAAAAACTCCCTTTACTTATTCTTCTACCGCTCCTGCTTTCCCTTCTCCCCCGGGAGATGAGTCAGACTCGGGCTATTTGAACTAGAAAAAAAAAGGCGTGATTCCCCCTTGGGAGCACTTTCATCCGAATCTCTTTCTCTTTTTAATACAATACACAATTCTTATTCCCATCTCTCCAATCGTTAATTGGCAAGGCTCCTCGAAGCTTTTTTTAGAGCTTCCCCTTTCTTTTTTGGGTAGACCGACTCTGGATACAAAGAAGACCAAGCCTAGCGACTGTCATACCTGGTAAGTCCATCTCTCGTTGTTCGATAGGACCCGGAAAAAGCATGCCATGAATGATTCTTGCCCTCGGCTTACTGAACTACAGGGGTTTCTATCCATATCAAATGAAAACGGGTGTGAACTCCTCTAGCCAAGTCAAGCTTTTGCAGCTCTATATCCAATTCCTACTGCTAAGCAAAATTGCCCACCTTCAAGCTAGTCGAACTAGAGCCTTATGCCAATGAGAACCAAGAGAAGAAGGAAATTTGATTCCCAAGGACACATCTATACTACGCTATTCTTCGGATTTGATTCTTTCTTCCTTTTTTAAAAGAAATTCTCTGCCCTACTGTCTGTGGTAAGTCAGTCTGGTTTGCCTGTGAATCCAGCTTTCGATCGCTTACTGTACTCTCTGTTTTGTCTCGCCTTGAGCTTGCGCCTGGTATTCATTCTTTTATGCCTTTCGCCCGGTAAGGACTTAAACAATCGAAAACGGATGAAATAGCATCGGAGTCGAGAACAGCGCATATTCCAACAAGACCATCAACTGCGGGTAGGCTTCAAGCTCCTACTCATAGCCGCTCTTAGTACTAATTCCAAGCACAGAGAAGACGCTCTTGGTCTTTGTTGGTGTGACAGTCTACGGTGTTTGAAATAACCATTGTTTGCAAGGTAACTCAAAAATAAAAATCATAATAGAAGAAAGCTGCTAGCAGAGGGTGGAGAAGTGCCACACTTTCGTGAATTGATCAATCACCACCGCTACTTTGACTCTCGAACAGAAGAGAAAAGACAGAAGAAGCGGAAGATTTCATATAAGCAATCACCTATGCCCTAACAGCTTCACCGAGTCTACCTTTAGAGCGACTTGCCCTCGAGTACAGGCTAACCAAAAGCTACAAGCGCACAGTTCGGCAAGCCAAGCAAATGAGAATCAATCAAGACGCTGCATATGAAGTGATCTACGACCTTCCCTAATTTCATTAGAACTCTTGCTCTTAGAAGGCAAAGAAAGCCCTAGAGCACGGAACTATCAGTCCTAGCAACACCTTAGGAACAAGAACAAGACAGATTGTCTTTGATCCGCTTTAACAACGGTTTGATAAAAAGAGCGAATAACTTGACTTGACTAAGAAAGAGTACAGGACCAAGACCGGAAAGTCTCGCTTTTATTTCCTTTAGCAACGAAAAAGCTTTCAAACAAAGAAAGAGCGTATTCGCCTTTTGTTGTGAGCCATCCGCTTTTGACTGAACAAGTGGATTTGATTCCTGTGCCTTCTGCCTTCCCAGGAAGAGGGTTACCTTTGCCAGGGCGATCAGTTTCTTCACATCTAGTTAGTCGACTCAGGAAGGCGTTGTATGGACTAAAACGAGCAAACTCCGGCTCGAAAGCAAGATTGACAGCGGACTCGTAGCGTGGCCATAGACAGAAGATGTTGCAGAAAGGCTTCAACGACTACATTTTGACCAAACTTCGTCCCGGTTTTGAAATCAACCTTTAGGTTGAAAAAGGATTGGCGGATCACCTCTCAGAAAGGGAGGGACAAAGAAGCACCATCCATCCAACGGGCAGGGTAGAGTCTCAGACGGAGGCCCGCCATCCGCTAGCATTGTGGTTTGGAATCGATTCTTTATCAATGGCCCACCCTTTCTTTGAACCTTGTCGATGATCGAACTTAAAGATATAAACTGAGTGCCATTTGATGAGTAACTGAGAACAAGGGAGAGGGATATGAAAAGAATGAAGTAATGAAAGAGGAAGTCATTGCTAGTAGTAACGACTTGTCACGATCCATTGGTTCATATAGAATCCATGTCCTAGGTGTATCAAAAAACATTCTTTTCGCTAAGCGTATATAATAAAATAGAGTGAAAGGGTCCACCCCGAAACCAAGGGGGTACTAACTAACAGCTGAGTCCTCTCCGAACCGCAGGAGATAGTTGCCCATCATACGGCTCACCAACTTCACTTGCCTCTATGGGGGGCTCGCTCCGGGCAGGTTCGGATCACTTACAATACACGGCTCTACGAAGGAAGGGGCTGGTTGGTTAGGAACGTTTTCAATATGATTCTTTTCCCGTATTTGTTCGATGAGAAATGCTAGTCTGTTTTGTCCACTTTCTCCATCCCCCTCTATCAAAAAAATCAAAAAGGAAGGCGAGCTTGCTTCTTATTCCCGTGTTCGATCTCTTCCATCTCTGCTTCGCTCGTTGTCACCTATGTTGAAGAAAGGTTTGGAACCCTGTAGAGAATGAAGAGGGGCCAAGGATTTTCCTCTCAACAGTGCTTCTTGAGGCTCCACTCTCCCCCCTGAATAAGTAAGGCCCCGTTAGCCTGGGCGAAGATGGGGATAAGGAATAAGGATGGAAGCCCTCTTAGCTCTGCCAGGGACTGGACGGGGGTTAGCTCTGTAAATGTGTAGGTGTAGAGCCAAGTGTAGTGTGGTGTAGTAGTAGGCACTTCTAGGCCCCTTCCCGGCTACTGGATCACTCCAGTGCTTGGGGTACTACGGACCCTCTGCCATCCATTGCAGCAGAGCCGTTTCATGAGCGGGGGGGCTAAGCGCAGTTCTTTGAATCAAACGTTGAATGAAATCGATTCTTTTTTAGATATCAAAATGGAAATCGGATAGGATAGATGGATGGATCTATCTTTCTATTCATATATATTACTAAAAAAAATAGATTTCTATAGTTAAGTAGCGTAGCAAGAAGCCCCAAATCCTTGATTTGGCCAGGAAAGACTGCACTGCTTTGGGCCCAGGAAGCGAAGGGAATGAGCTCGGCTGCTTCTTCTCCACACTTCTTTTTCTCCGTGCCCGTTCCGCATGCGCTTCGCGCGCCATTGGCGCTTTGCTCTCCTCTTATTCTTCATTGGACGGTTCGGATGGACTTCGCCGTTCTTTCCCAACTAAAATAGAAAAGGCTGTATCACATCGAGATGTCTATTCGTTTTCCGCCCCCAATGAGATGGATAATTTGTAACCCCCTATTTATACTTTTGGGCTCTTCATCTTTCTGAATCGAGGCCCGGCCCGGCTCGCGTCGTTCCAACAACCGGCGGGGAGCACCTCAGTATACGATCGCGCGCAGTAACTGGGAGTCCTATTACACCTAAGGCCAACTTCCATTCACCAAACCAAGGTTCATCTCGTGTAGTGATTGTGGACTCGTACAAGGATATTGAGTAGACGGTTGATGTATCAGACTCGATCCTATCTTTCGTAGCATGCATTCCCATCCGTGTCGCAACTGATTCGGTAAGCCACGTGTCCGGTGCACGGAGAACTGCCTTCGGTCCCCAAACTTACTTACTCGTGGCAACCTTCCGGCCGCCCAACGACCTATAACGCTAGTCACTACTCCCACTGGGGCTAGGAAGTAAGCCCCACAACCCAAAGCGGCGAAGAACAAATAGAATTTGCTACAAAAGCCGGCTAACGGGGGTATTCCTGCGTATGAGAACATAGTAATGGAGAAGGTAATAGCCGAAATAGGATTCGTTTTGGCTAGAGCGCCCAAATCCGCTATATATTTGACACGGGTTTGCCGTAATGCTAAAACTATAGCGAATGCATCTATCGTCATTAATGCATAAATAAAGATACCAATTAGTAGTGATTGAATTCCTTCTATGGTTCCACATGAGAAACCAGTACGAATATAACCTACATGTCCAATTGAACTATGAGCTAGAGGTCTTTTTACTTTCGTTTGGGCCATGGCGGCCAGTGCTCCTAAGATCATAGAAGCAATGCTGCAGAAAAAGAAGATTTGTTGCAATGTAGCTCCATAGGAACCATAAATAGAAACACGTGAAATATTAGCAGAAATAGAGATTTTAGGCGCAATAGAAAGGAATGCTGTAACCGGGGTGGGCGAACCCTCATAGATATCAGGTGCCCACATATATAGAGTCAAAAGAGATATGGAGTCCGAAGGGGAGGGGGGTTTTCTTCGGGGCTCGAGAGATGGAATAGATAGGGCCCCACAAGTTTTTAATTCGCCGCTGGGGAATTCACACGAAAGGGAACGAGGAATTCTCAACGAAAAAAGTGCTCTCTGAACCGAACGTGAAAGTAGTTTTCCATCAGACGGCTGTTCCCGTAACTCCACTCTCGACTTGGATTATATATCCAAAAAGGTCCGCTCTCGGCTATTCCACACGCTGCCTAGCAGAGGCGTGGTTATCTGAAGTGGATTCTCTATTTTCTAGTAGATGCCGAACCTGCTGCCCCATTGACTAAGAAGGGGGCGGGCGCAGCAGCTACATGGACCCCTTCCTTTCTGTTGTTGCCAGCGCTTTCCCGGGCCGAGTCGGAATTCTTTATTAGAAAATAAGGGCTGGCAAAGCCCGAAGGCTGCTATCCCAATAGGCCAGCGGGCGGAACGAGGAGAGAGCCCGGCAATCATACCACCGCGGTCGAAAAAGCGTGTTCCCTTCAGATAACACGCACCGTAGGCCATCCTCGGCCTTCTTCGTTTTCGATGAAAAACAAATAAAATCTCGATCTCCGAAAGCGTTTTCCTTCCCCCGCCGCATCTCCCTCCCTTCGTCGAGCCTTTCCTTTAATGGTTGGGAGAAGCATTCCCTTTTCTGAACTTGGCGGGCATTCTTTCCAGCCTTATTCAAATAAGGGGGTGGGTTTGGTTTGAACATAGGCTCAAACATGATTTGAAGGTCCTAGCTACGCCATGCGTTCAATACAAAATCTGGAAAGCTGCAGGGATGACAAAAAGAGGGCGCTTTCCTGTGTTGCACTAAAAAAAGAAAAAAGGACCTAAGAGAAGACGCTCTTCTCTTAGGTTTCTTCCTCCCGCGCCCGGCCCGCGTTAGAGGGAAAGATTAGCAAAGCGAGAAAAGACAGAGGGAGGGGGAGCAGCATCTTATTCTCTTCGCGAGAACTTCCGGATCGGAGAAGCATTCGGAACGGGCTCCGCGTTCATTTTGTTGGCAGAAACGATCCAATCCATTCGGGGCTTCGGGGAACCAAAAAACGAAGTCTTTCGACTTGATTCATAGATAGAATCAATGATAGATAGACAAAAGATAGATAAACGAGATATCTTTTTTTTCTCTAAAAAAAGAGGAATAGAATAGACATCCCCTTAGATGTCTATGTAATCCTTTATCATCTCCCGATTCTTTTTTATATCGTTATATCCGCTCTCTCTAAAAAAAAATGGAGAGAGAAAGAGCAGATGGATCCTATCCCCTATATCGAACACTAAATCCTATCTATTGATAGAAAGATCCTCGTCAAATACCGGACTTTGCCTTTTTTTTTA
>Ga0153957_100204_pt1:17500-25000 | contig 37317 bp, 24 predicted proteins | sample TSFL041MetaG_FD_104745 | JGI IMG/M metagenome (GOLD analysis project Ga0153957, IMG submission 104745) | Attine ant fungus gardens microbial communities from Florida, USA - TSFL041 MetaG | ecosystem: Host-associated > Fungi > Mycelium > Unclassified | place: USA: Florida, Wekiwa... | reverse complement strand
CAAGCCACTCCACTACTGGTACAGAGGCCAGAAGGTTGCTTCTTCTATATGTTCAGGCAAAGAACATCTAGAAGCTAGCTTTTGTCTTGTAAGCAACCATGCCCATATAATAGAATTTAGCTTACCAAAGCGGTCTTACTAAAAGTAAATAAGGCAACCAGTTCCGTTCCAAGTGACATGGCTTTTCACTATTCCTTTCCAGAGAAGGTGGCTCATCCAGCCCAGCGGATCCATTGTTTATGCGGCAGTGCGATGCAGCTGAAAAACGTAAGCCCCTTTTTCTTAGGTTGGTATAGGTTATAGGTTGGGGAAAACTCCAAAACTAGGGTTCCAAAAAGCTTACCTTATATTAAATAGAAGTATAAGTTTTAGAAAGGGGCACCCTTACTATACCCCTAAACTACAAGCTAGCGCGCAACGGCTTTTCAGCCGTTGTTGCTTGCTGCTTGCAGGCTCGAAAATCTCTCTTTCGCCTCTCCTCCCTGTCTCCATTCTGATTGATTCGCTTCTTCCTTCGCGCAAGCGCTTGGTTCGCCCCTTGTTGTGTTGTTGCATTTTGTGATCCTCCGCTTCAGTCTGCGTTTTTCGGATAGCCGGGATCCGACGTTGATTTCCGATTGAAATGTCAGCTCCAGGTTTTGGGCGACCCATCTGGTTAGTTCAGCTATCACTGCTGGAAGCCCCTGCGGTTGTTCGGCTGCGTACTCCCCGTCCGCGTATCTCACACTCCCAAAGCATCTTTTTGATTTCATATTTCATTTTCCTTTCCTGCATTTTTCTTTCTATCTATAGGTCGGCTTCGTGCAGATAGATGTTTGCTGGGGGAGATTGGTGCTCTTGAGGTATGCCCTTCCGGTGGGTTGTTGTTCTTTTCTCTGTCTTTTTCATCCAGTGCCCGCACTGCGTCAGCAAATCTTCGTCTTCGATTTCTCTTCGCAACGCAATAAAGAAGTCTAGCAGTTTATCTCGGCATCTGTCTTTTAAGTCATTGATCTCATATCTATAAGCAGGGGGGTCCGCGTTCACTATTAAGCCTACGCCCGCCCATTCCTTTCAAGCTTGATCCCGCCCTTAGACTCGTTACGCTGTTCGACTGAACTCGTTGGCTCCGCGTTCTATTCGGTCGGAACCCGGTTCGAGAACCGTCTCTCATAGATTCCCTTCACCAAGTCATCGCCAGCAATCAGCTCTTATCCCTTGGTGTCAAAGGGCGCGAGTTCCTTTCTTGTCTTGCCCAAAAACTTTCTTTATTATCATTGGAGAAAGACTCTCCCGCGGCAAGGTTTTACACATAGGGCCAGCTGCTTTCTTTATCTCGCTTGCCGTTAGTCCGTCTAGCGCCTTTCGGTTGGGGTCCGCCCCGGGGGTTAGACCGCTTGGATTAGATTTTATAGAGTCTCGAAGGCAGTCAACGTGTCAGCCATTCTTCTCCCATTAGACTTGTAAATCCTTTGCTCTTTTTCCTTCTCTCTTCCAGTTCTCTCCCTCTACTTTACTTGACAGGGGCGGAGAATACCACTCTATCAATAACAAGAAAAAAGTAGCAATTCAGTTTCAAATGGTTTGAGCTTGGAAGCAACCTACTATCTATCGATAGGCGAGAACAGACTGCTATTGGCGGCTTTGCCTATCTATTCTATTATGACTGGCTTGGAGACATCAGAGGGAGACCATTATCTCTATCCGGGTACGATCATAGCTTCATTCATTCGTTGAACCTTTGGGATAACCATTAGCATGGAGGTCAATCACCACACCACCTCTATCATACATACGACATTACATGACGCGAGAGTGCATGGTCAACACACACCTAAAGCGCCTACGTTCCGCTTGCAACCAATACAACCACAACCACCTAACTTGCACGAGATTCAACAACCGAAACTACTGGTAGTCCCGAGGGGACGGCATCCTCCTATAATAGTTAGGAGTACTGAACAAGCGAGTCATCGGTCCGGGGAAAGAAAAGGACCGCCTTTAAAAAAAAAGTAACTCGCTAGGCCTTCGGAACAAAGGTGATTCTGTTCATGCTTCAGACGATCTGGCTAATTAGATATACTTCTTCTATTAGAAAGGCGAACCCATAGGCCTGTTTTAGCGCGTTTCCAAAGGTAAGCGGTTAGGTTGACTTTGTCACTTTCTTCGCATCCATAGCGAGTGGACCTAAGGTACAGTTACGACTGGGAGATAGCAAGACTCACTGAAGAGTTTAAACTAAGGATTGAAAGTAGCTAAATCGCCTGTATAACAGATCTACGAATAGCCAACGCCTCTAACAACGTATTTAAGGGGGTTAGGGCGGTTCCTTAGGCACCTTCACATCTACATCTACTTATAACAAGCACGTACACACAAGCAAGCTTGAATCCTGTTATCTTAACTGAGAATGCCGTTACTTATAGCCTTTTAACGGCAGCTACACATTGGTCGAGACTCACACGACAGTCGATACTCAGGATTTCGTTTAGCTAAGTGGCCTGTAGACTAGAATAGTAAACCTCACCCTAATTTAACATCTGCTTGAACTCCCGATCTACTTTTCAAAATAAAACTTCTCGAGCTGGATTAGAAGATTTGTATATGAATTCCCTGGTGACTTTCTTTCCAAAGCCCCGCATGAGCAAGCCAAGCTACTCATGCCAAGCAGCTAACTTCGAGACAACTAAGGGCAAACTTCGAGCTAGAACTAATGGATTAGCATTAATAGTAAGTTCCCCGGGGGGATTGATTTCCTATGCTTGCTGGCTAAACAGAGTTGCCTTCCACACGTGCACTGAAACCAGAGTCTGCTACTCGCCTTAGGCAAAACCCGGAGTCTTTTGCTTGAACCTCATTCTCCTATCTTAAATAAGGCCGGAACGGTGGCATAAAAGCCTTGGAACGGCTGCCGCGCCTGATTCGACTCACCATTATTATTAGGCCTTCTTTGTCTTAGCGTTACCCTAGTTCCTTAATCCAAATAGCCATAGGAGAAGCTGAGCTAGCTAACCTAAGTCCGTAGCTAAAGTTCTCAAACAAGAGTTCCATTCCCCTTACTCGTATTGCAGGCAAATCCCGTTACTAGTAGTTCTGGTTAGCCCACTTGCCCGAGCACACTCTCAACTTGTAGATGCGCCAATCCCGGGAGGAAGAACATGATTCTGCTTCTGTCTGGTTAGGCCATTAAGGTCTCACTACTGACTATGTTCATCTTTGTATCCCCAAGGAAATCCCATCCATTGAGATAGCAGGTTGGATCATCATCAAACACAGGTATGGGTGCTCAATCAATGGAATGTTTGCTTTTATCTGTCTTCCAGTCCATTGCTTATCAAATCTCAATCTCAGGTTGAGGTCGAAATAAGGGGTCAGATCAACCTGTGGGGACATCTTGCGCTGAACCTCTCTTCCTTCTGATCAATAGTATGGATCCCCCTTAGAAGGCTCTCGTTTTTCCTGTTGATGGACCCAAAAGAAGTAATCCTAAGACGGTTATTGCCATCAGATTTGGTTGGCTAGGGAGAAAACATCTTTGGTGGCATACCATTTCTGGACGTGGCGGAAGAGGCCATAGAATGCCTTGCCTTGATAGCAAAGAAAAAAGGCAGACCCGATGCGAGGATCGGTGGGATGCCATAGCTTTCAGAGAGAGGGACAGAGGCAAGAAGAAAGGGTTCAATGAACGCTGCAGTTCACGATGCATAGCTTCCAACTAGCTCGGAAAGGCAAGAACCCTACTTTAGAGGTATAGGTTGCAAAGAGAAGTTACACAACAGAAGGTGCTGCGGGATAAGGAGAAGAAGTGCGGGATACAAGTACCAGTGCCATAAAGAAATGTCACGAAAGCCGAGAGCCATCACGCCCGAACCAGCAACCCCTATGTCTTTTACTTTACAAAACTCCGAAGTTGATGATTTCGCTTCCGATCAATCCGTGCTAAGAGAACGAAACGATAGGGGCTCGGGCTCGTGAACAGTAGTGCTTCTGCGAGAAGGGCAGGTATGTCGATAAGAAGGGATCTAATGTGTCAGGTATCCTTAAAAGCACACCAAGGAATCTGTCAATCCAAGTTAAGGTCTCAATCCCAATCCCATGAACCACGGAATGTACGGTCCAGTCTTCCACTTTCATTTAGAAAGACAAGTTTTTCAAAGAAGCATGGCATCCTAAGTGCCAAGAAAGGGATATGTATGGGCGAAACCTATCTAAGCACTGCTGGAAGGGGATCTAATGTCAGGTATCCAAGGAATCAAGGGAATGGTAGGTATGGGATTCCTTCTGTATCTAATGGAAGGGAAGGCGCTTAGGGAAGAAAGGCCTAATGCTAATGGAAGGCTAGGTGAGGTATTACGACCGTTCAGGCGATCCGTAGTCTTCTTATTATGGAAATTCCATTGACAAGGTGGAAGGCAATATGGATAAGGAAAAGCATTTAAGCCAAAGCGATCAGGGAGGCAGAAGCATCCCGTTCAGAAGGAATCCATTACAACTAAGCCTGTTGGCGGAGAACGATAGGGAACAAGGGCTCGTGTAAGGTAAGGGCGATACATTTCGATACGAAAAAGACCAAGAACCGACTGCGGGAAAGAACTCCAGAAGAAGGGGGACGTAGGAAGAAGAAAGATCGAAAGAATTAGAAGGAAGGAAGGAAACTCTATCGACCGGGACCCTGTTCTGGACTTCAAGAATGATAGAACTTCTCTTCAAAGTCGGAATCTCAGATTGAAATCCTACAAAGAACCTACATAGGGAAGGGCGTCTAAACAGATCGAGAAGAACCTTCAAATGATAGAACTAGAGTCGGGAGACGCATAGATAGGAACGATAGAAGGAAAAAAAGGCCTTGGCTTTAGTACCTATGTACCGTAACCTTTCCCTTTGGGTAGGGAATCCACAGGAAGAAGCAGGAAATCACCCCAGGAATGCCTCTATTTATGCCTGGCCGCAGTAGAAGCCAACTTCGTTCTTTTACCCCTATTCCAGCTCAGAGGAAAGAGGCACTGGGACCAGCCCTATTCTATTTAGGAACAATACCAACCTACTCTGTTAGCAGTTAGAAAGCGATTCGATAAAACAAAAAAGATGTTATTTACTAGGATAGGTGGTTCGGAATTCTAGTGATAGTTACCTCGGACTTTCTTCTTAATTTAATTAATGGCAGGACAAGTCCACCTTTCTCATCCCGATCGGGCTTACCGGACTAACTCGGGTTTACCGGGGCAGCATACCTTCTCAGAGTTAGCGGGGTTCCTTCTACCTACTTTCGTTTCGAGGTTAACAGGACCCTTATTCACTCAGATTGCTAGCGAACTACCGGGATACCTAGATAGTAGAAGAGGACTCACTCCAGTTAGGCCTGGACGAAGGTTTAATCATTCTTTTAGCTCAGCTTGGGGTACGTACAACCTATTAGATTAAACAACAGATTCTCTTCCAAAAGAGGTTGTAGAAAAAGAGCGGTTGGGGAGCAGTCCTACAAAGGAAATGCACCAATGAATGCCTATAAAAGATAGCATAGAGAAAGAAGCACCGAGTCTCTTACACAATCGTTTCGGTACTCAGATCGGTGGGTAGGGAAAGACCTCCATAGCCAGATACCTAGCTAATAGAAATGGAAGCTCAAAGCAGCACAGAAGAAATATGGCTATAGAATTGACACAGAATTGTCTTCACTGGTTATGAAACCTCTTCCCTGGTCGAATTCAATGATTGAAAAGTTGCCCAAGAAACTAAGCGAGAAGATGGATCAGCAGCCCCGGAGCAGATCGAAGGCTATCAATTTGATGGCCAGTTCAGTGTAACAACAGAGAGCCTTGAAAGCATCTCACGTGAGGGACCCTAATGTTTCTCAAATCGACTAGCTAGAGGCTCGAGAATGGAGTGACGGAAGAAAAGACCGAAAGAGAGCAGAAGACTAGCCTGAGGAACCAACCGTTGAACTGATTTTCATCCGATTGGAATGGTGGACTTCGACCGGGCTTTGTTTTGTCCATTCGATTGGCTAGTCTGGCTTTCCCCCTTTCTCTTAGTTCGTGTGTGGACCGCCCTTCGATTCCCCCAATTCGTAATAGGGGCGGCCCACTAGATAAAGCAAGTGCGTGTATTGGCTTGTCTTCCTCTGAACCGATTTCGTGGTTTGGTATGAAATCCCGCGTGAGAGCCAGGAGATGAACCACTGAGTGGGTCTAGTTTGAAAGTAGTAAGGTCACCCCCGTACCAAAGGTGGAGTCTTCGTCCAACCCAACAGGTTCAAGAGTCCTCGCCTAGGTCCAACCAAGTCAGAAGGCCAACCCGAAGACTCAGTTCCAAGGCAAGGTGCAGTGCCGCCTAGGTCTCAAAGGTCACAGGAAGGTGTCTGAAGGTCTCAGTTCACCGTCAGGGGGAAGTTCAAAGAAAGGATTAAATCCAGCAGTAGGGAAACCCACACTGCTACCTTAGTGAGAAAAAATGCTATATAGCCATGCCATGGAGGCTACAGTATAGTACTCGTAGGAGTACTAAAGGCCGAAGACTAAGGCCTTTGCTTTGCTAATTACACTATACCAAAATCACTACAGACAACAAAAAGATTGACAACCGAACCCGAGCAAGAAAGGACAGGGGAAAAAGTCCTCTTTATCCAATGGAGATCCTTTCTGTTAACATGAGACCCAGCAAGATTGTCCCGATCATAATGGAAAGTGAGATCGCTTTTTGATGGAGCTGGATCAAGAAGGCGAGAAGCTTGCCAGTCAATGACAAAGACTGATATTTCTGGGCTCGTCGTTTAGTTTAGGCCCCCCTATTCAGTTGTTTTTAGTTTAGTTATCTCTTGTAACTTCTTTTCGAAAAAAAGTCTTGAAATTGATTTAGTTGCGTGCTTTCGCAGTGAAGTTTCTGTTTGATTGAAAAAGACTGATACATGGAGTTGTGAAGTTCTGCTAACTTATTTCATGGGAGAAAGGCTTACTGAGGGAGTTATACCCCGATGAAGCACCCACGGTAATGATGCCTTTGTATATGAGTTGTGCAGATTGATGAACAGGTGATGGAATTCTTAACAAAGTGACAAGTCTAACCAGCTTCTTTATATCGAACGTTGGCGGCTCGGAGTGAAGAGGGATCTGGCATGAGTAAGACGAAGTGTAGCTTAGTATCTTTCAAATGCGGATGGCATGCTGTCTGAATTCTGGACTTGAGGATTCTGGCGAGCTGCATGATTACCTGTTATTTGAATAGGTTTAGTAAGCATGCGCGGGAAGTCAGAGATAAGTGTATCCTTCTTACTTTTTGAATCATACCTACCTACACACTCTCTCTTTCCAATCATGATTTGAACCAAGTTTAACAGGCAGTTTTTTTTTACCATGCCTTACTATTGATCAAGGGTCTTCAGGAGAAGCAACAACAGCATTGCTGTTCGCTGAATTCGCATTCATGAAAGACAGGACATGAAGAAGGAGTTCATTCTGTATGGAAGGAGGAAAGGGAGGAGACCTATTCTCGACCAAAGCAAAGAAAAAGTAAAAAAAATCCAAT
>Ga0153957_100204_pt1:0-12500 | contig 37317 bp, 24 predicted proteins | sample TSFL041MetaG_FD_104745 | JGI IMG/M metagenome (GOLD analysis project Ga0153957, IMG submission 104745) | Attine ant fungus gardens microbial communities from Florida, USA - TSFL041 MetaG | ecosystem: Host-associated > Fungi > Mycelium > Unclassified | place: USA: Florida, Wekiwa Springs... | reverse complement strand
CCCGTTCTTTTCCGGTGCACTCGCTTTATATCTCCGACACACAAGGAAAGACGCGGTGGGAAGGAAGCAGCAGCCCTAGCCTCTGTCCGGCCGATCATTCCGCTGGCATCTTGCATTCACGCCTCCGTTTGACTGCCGCTTGGGGATGTAGTTGTAGATACGTTAGTCTTAGTGGGTCGTTGGCTCCACCTGTTATCTCCTTCTACGACATGCTGTTGTCGTCGCCATATTCCATATGTCACTTAGTCATCTCTGCCTCGCTGCGGGTCAGCACCTCCGAAAGAAACGGAGGACTTCATTCAGTGACTCCGCGATCGCCCTCTGAACGATCAGAATAAGGTAAAGCTTGAAGATAAGTTTTGTACTCTATTAATTTCTCAGTCCCTCTAGTCGGGTGGGCGCCGGCCGGTCTTTCGACCAGATCCCCCTAAAAACCGTACGTGCGGGTCTCCCCGCATGCGGCTCACGCCATTCGAGGTGGCCCAGCCCAGCATTCATTCGCAAATCCTGTAGTGAAAAATGGAGACTGCTCGACCTCGGAAGCTAATTCGCGTGTAGGCAGCGCTGTCTGTCGTACCGTTGACTCTATCTATTCATTGAATTTACTTTATTACATTTTTTATATAGGCTCGCTCCCTCTTTTTCCAAGAATTAATGCACTTCCCTTTACTTCATAGGGCCTTCTCTAATAGGGGAAAAGCCTTCCATTTCCGTCAAATGACCCGGCCTCCCCTGGCTCTTCCACCGTCCGGGCTCCCTTTCCTCCCTATGCTATGCTCCCCCGGCGCAGGCCTACCACGCTTCGCGCCTGCGGCGTTTTCGCCAGACGGTCTTTGCCAGTAGTGCCATCCTCCCCGCTGGCTGTATGAGCGGGTTGTCCCTCGCTGCTGCGTTCTGTTAGGCTATGGATTACAGGAACAAATGTAGTTGAATGAGACAGCAGGCGGGTTACACGTTCCACTGTGCCGAGATGTGAGGTGCAGGTGGTGATGATCACCCCGGGGTATGCGCTAGCGCCCTTGACAGGCACTCCAGGACCCGCCAACGCTCATGAAAACCCGGGTCGGTCGGTCCTCCATTCATCCGACCGGAGGTGTGGATAACGAGGCCACCTTCACAACCTTCTCCCTTCTGTCCCTATGTTGTAGTAAGGTAGGGCGGTTCGCTTGAGTTGCTCAACCGCCCCTTAGCCCGGTGCTCATGACGCGCTATGGAACCTCCACCGTGCCGGGGGACCAAGCAGGGCATAGCTAGCGGCATAGGAGCCGACTCGGCGTCAGCGGCTTCGTGCCGCACTGGAGTAATCCAATATGTGGTTCCGCACGTTCCACCACTTCTCCGTTCATTTCCAATACTGATCGTGAAACACCATGAGCAGCAGGATGTTGAGGTCCGAAATTCGAAGTGAAATTTTGGATTTGCCTGTTCCTAGTCGTCATGGGAAAGAAAGGCAGAAATAAGAAAGAGATTATTCCCTGAGAGCTTGTCCAGTACTACCAGTACCAGAAATGCATCTCCTTCGCCCGCGCGCGATAGCTCTACCTGGCGTGCCGCCTTGCATGCAAGCGAAGCGCTATTGGCGGCAATAAATGGCTCACTGAGCGATGATTGATGCAGCCCCTACCTTTGAAAGCTGAAGGAAGGCAGTGCCCTCGATTGTTCCAGAGAGAAGGATCATGGCGCCCCAGAACCGTGACATCCAGCAGCAGCATCTCCTTGCGTGCGAGAGACTTCTATGCCAGCCGTTATTCCCGGCTCTGTTATGAAAGAAAGCGGCAGACTCATCTTACAGGTGTTCCCTAATGAGGGATTTTAGGAGATTAGGGTTCTCCTTTATCTCCTCCACCCATCCGCGGAGGGTTTCAGTATCCATCTCCGCAGATATTTCCAGATCGCGAGACATAATGTTCTCTGCGACACTGGAATAGATTTCTGCCATTTCCGGAAAGTGAACGGACAGCCGCCCTTTCCCCTTCTCACAATGTTCCCGAACTTGCTCAAGAATCAAAGTGTGAATGGCACTTCGAAGTGCCTCACGTTGTTCTTGATGGGGATCGGCGTGGGGAACTTCCACCGGTTCTGAAGCCAGCGGGTTCTGAATGACCTCCCTCTCACGGTTAAAAAAGTGGTTAACCATCTCGAAAAAATCCATATCGTCCATCCGAAAAACGTGTCTCAACTACAGCCAACCCCCCTGTTTCCCTATCGAAAAACCAACCCTACTTAATTTGTTCTAGAAATGCTAACCAAGTGACACACTGGGGCCATGGGTCATGAAAGAGGTTGACCCCCATCCCCCTTCACTATGTATGACCAATGAACTCCTCGCTTTAGTCCCTTCTTTTCCTTCTTTTTGCTCGGGCCGATAGTAGCCGTGGTAGTAATGTCCCGGAGCCCGGCTACCGACCCGAGGCGCCGATCGGGAAAGTCATAAAGGGACGTTAAACGTAATTCTAGAAGAGCGTTACCACAACAAAAAAAATCCGAGTCTTGGCAGTTCAAGTGAAAGTTTATTAGACTAGTCCCACTAAGATGGCGAGGAAACTTACTTCCGAGAGAGCTGCTTTCGCCTCGGTAATTACCTAACGAGAGAGAGCCGATGCCAAAGTCGCCCTTTACGCGAGGGAACGCCAGACAGACTTACCTCTGCTAACTACGTTTTATATAGACTGGAAGCTAGAGAGATACTATACCTTAGTATAGTGCCGCTACCAGAGAAGGCTGTTTCATGCTAGGCGTCCAGACCTACTACGCTCGAGCCGCATCCCCGGCACACTTGCTATATCCACTAAGGCTTCATCCCACTTCATTCTACCAACTATACCTGAGAGAAAGCCGTTCTATAACAATTCAAGACAACAAGAAAGCAAGAAAACGATAGCGATCGGTTTGGGAGCGTCACGGGCGGGAGGAGGGCGAGAGCTGAGCCCGCACGCTCTATGCTTTTCCCCAGCTTTCCCTCCAGTAAAAGATTCGCTCGTACCCCCTGTGTCTAGGGATTCCTAGGGCATGAGTTAAGCATATAGTTGATTTCTCTTTCTTTCGATTGAGCGTCGGTACTTTTGGAGTCTCTCTCCGTAGGCGTGCAAAACAACAAAGCCACTGCTCTTCGGGGCGGTGAGGTGGACAATCCCTTACTCCAGCTTCAGAGGAGCATCTTTGCATGAATCAATACTAACTCCTCAGTCAGCTGATCTTCGATTTCGGAGATTAGAGCAGAAGAACTCCGTAACGACGGAGAAAGGTTTCGCCGAAGCAAGTGCCTTAGTTCTTCTTCATATTTTTGGTATTTTTCTAATTCTAATATAATAAAAATAAGCAAGCACACTTGCCCATTTTTATTTTACGATTTTTCTTTTTCATTTTCACTCGATTCATAAACTTCTCTCAACCCAATTCGATTCTTTTTTCGACCCAACCCGGGGGAGGAGGGGCTATATGGGACATCTATCTACGGGGGCCTGCACTTTCTTATAGGGAAAGGGGTGAAGGACGAACTTCATTCGGTAGCAGCGGGATATCGAGTCATTGGTAACACCGCCTCATTTCGGAACCGGAAAGAAACCCGACTCACTTAAATGTCCTAGCGAGGGGTATCGATAAGGGTTGGATGCGAACCCCTCCTATGAGAAAGAAAGGAGCCTAGCAGCCTTTTTTCTGTCTATTTCTGATCGAACTCCCTTCCTGTCATCGTATCTTGTGTCAGAATCGCTTTCAGGCTTCTTATCGCTTTCCCATCAGTGGCAGTTTTGTCTCCCGTCCCTACCGATAGTAACTGATCAACCTACTGTTGGAGTTCAAGAGCATATCTTTTTCCATTATTGGTATCTTTCTATCTCGGAGTGCACTAAGGCATCAATCTGAATTCCAAGCCCTATCGCTTGGGAATAAATGCTTCCCTAGCTGCTTGCCGGAAAAAAACGAAGCCTTACAAATTTGAAATTCATCCCTCCAAGCGGATAAAGGCTTAAACCTATTCATCTATCCTATCCCTCGCTTTACTCTTCCCGGAAAAGGTTATCGTTCCCATGAATCTTGATCCGCCTCCTGGCATTGATAGCAATTGATCGAATTCCTACTCTGGTTTGAGAAGCTTTTCAGTTTTCCTTATCTTTCGTGCCTTTGAACTGCCATGAAAAGAATTCGAAATACGTATATCTGGTACTAAATAAACCGCCTTCGCTGGCCAACCCCTATGTCTTGGTACTCTACCCTCCCATTCATAAGAGAGTGGTAGTTGTCACCGGAAGCAGGTGAAAGCAGTGAGTTGAGTAAGTCTTGTCAACAATGCTTCGCACAACTAAATACTAACACACTGTTCACTTCTGTACTTCTCCACCGCCAAAACACAATGACTTATGCAATTCATACAGGCACGCATGAAAGACGAGCGAAAAACGATGAATTTGCCTTAAAAGCTCGCGGGCCCCGACCGATGGTCGTTCCTAGGCCCAGTCAACCACTTATGATGACTTCGCCCTTACCTACCAGTGCTGGAGCCTCTCCTGCCGATGTCACCACTGGTTCAGGTACTTTCACCAGTACTTAAGCCAGCACCTAGCTATGCCCATGTCGTAGCTTCTGCGGCTACGAGAAACCTCCGGACCCCGGCTATGGAAAAAGATCTGTTATTGTCCATGCCCTAGCCGTTGCTTCCGCTGGATCAATGGGATCCCAATCTCGATTTCCTAGGTATGCTTGCCCTGTTCAGAAACTGAAGCTACTTTTTCTCTTTCACTACACCAAACCCACGAACTTTCGCCCAAACGCATACAGTTGATTCCACAGGTACCACGGGCATGCTACTAATGCCTGTTGGACTTGGCAAAACTTATTGCCTTACCTACTGGAGGAAGGAAAAAAGAACTTAGCTGGTTTTTTTGTCGACAATCGGAACCTGAGAATATTCAAGGACCCGTTACCGGGCAGGGTAAAACCAACAGCACAGAGGCTCTGCAGCAACAGGAGCCACAAAGACGATTGTAGAAAGATGCCAGGATTATACTCAAACAATAGCAGCGGTACTCTCCGAAGTAAGCCCTGAAAAGAAAGGTGCTACATTATAGTAACCAGAAAAGGGCCGAGGCCCCAGATGCTATGGAGCACCTTTCCTTCCTTGCCAAGGAAGGGCAGCTGCTCGACCAAGCAACCAATTACCACCCTATGACGTAGCCACTCACCTGGGAGAAATTCCTGCTCAGATCTCAATCCTAGACTTTTTCTGCCGTCCGTAGGCAAGCTCGGTTGTAAAGGGAAAGGCTCCAGGATTACAAGCCATGATCTAAAAAGTGATTGCCCCCCAACCCTTTTACAGTTCCAGAAGCAGAGGGAGCAGCTTCAGTAGTTCCATCTCTCTAACCCGAAGGAGTTCCGGTGGAGGGTGCGGACCCGGATAGAGAGGGACCTATGGCAGTAGTTTAAGTCGGCCCAGTAGCGGAGCTAGCAGCAGCAAAGCCTTTTTTTAGGGATAGTGAAATTCCGGATCGAAGAGATTCACCCGTAGTAGATAAGGGGCAAAGCCAGAGGCAAGGCTATAGGCGCCTCTATCTGTATGGGGGAATTTCTTGCTCAAGCTTCTCGATCTGGGAAGGAACTGCTCGCTACTACTACATACGATGCACTATTGAAAGGCTCGACCCGGCCCGGAAGAGCGATCCAGGCATTTTGAAATCGTGATCCAAAGAGAGTCCTAGTCGCCATAGTCAGAGATTTAGATGTAGTTCCGGATGATCCAGATCCAGTCGATTTAGCAGTCGCGCTGTTGCCCCCGAGTCTTGGTTTGGGAAGCATGTGAGTTGGAATGTACTATCCTCCCGACCGGCCAGCGAATGACGCGAGCGCGACAGGTAGAAAAATTCATGATGTGACCATGACTCCCAAACATATCGACCCGAGTTGCGGAATAAGATCGACTTTTTTGAGCAGGGAGCGAGTCGAGTAAAAAAGGCACGATCTCGAGGCAAGAGGAAGTGGAAGCACAGGGGGAAATAGAATCCACAAACCAAAAGTGAAAAGCAAGATGAAGAGGAATTCAGACCGATATAAGAGCAATAGAGTTGGCAAGTCCACTTCCCGAGAAGACAGAAAGAGGTCTTTATTTGAAAAAGACAGAGACAGAAAAGAGGATATATTGTTCCAGGGGCAGAGAAGCCAAAAAAAGACATGAATCTTGCCACTGGACTATACAGAACGAGATACCGATACAAATACCGTCGGGGTAAGCCGATGGTATACCGTCGGGGTAAGCCGATGGTATACCAAAGGGGTAAGCCAATCCGATAGAGAGATGCCGTTCTTTTGTGCTCTAGCGTAGAGCTCCTGTTACTCGAGTCACAGAACCCGAGGGAAAGAGCTTATCAGCATGCAAGTTGATAAAACCTAAAGGCAAGATGCGAAGATACGAGCTTAAAGTGTCCATAAGCTTGAAGCATATAGGGGCAGCGAGCCCTTATTAGTAAAGTAAAGCTCCAAAAAACGAGAGATTAACCTGTGCGGTGCGGATCTGACTCGACTAAGGAAAGATCTACTCCGAAAGATCAGAGAAAGAAGAGCGTTTGATCTACTAATAGCGGCATAAGAACAGCAACTATACTGGCATTTGCTTCAACCTAAGCAAGACGCATTTTTGAGACATAGTAATCCATACTCTCTGTCGGGGGGCTTAGGTTTGGCGACCTAGACTCTGTCCACCAAACCAATATCAAATATCTCCGTTGGGGACCTAGGCTTGTGGCACCCCCTATCTCTTAAAGGCTGTTCAAAATGAATATCTCTTTCTTTCTTCTCAGGTACAGTTGCTTTCCTTGATTCGGGCACAGTGTCTTCGACAAATCGTTGTCTCAGTCTCTGTCTCATCTCTGGTCCTGTGGGTTAGTCACCTTAGTCCAGTGTATCAGAAAGGACATCTGTCTTTCCGAGACATAAGGAGTTAGACTCAGCCTTGATATATAAGCAAGGTCAAAGTATAAAAACCAAAGCGAATCTCGTTAAACCCCGCTCCTCGGCTTTCTTTAAAGCCTTGTGACTCCCATCCCATCAAGTCAGGAACCAAAGACTGAAACTAGCCTAGCCCCGGTTAGGCGGAGATCAAGGGATGCGCGGAGCTCCATCCTTTTTGTTAAGGTTCGGGAATCATACATCCCTTATCTGTGAGTCGAGAAAGATTTCCATCGCTGGCGAACTTGAAGCAGAAAGCTAAATTCAAAGAGAGGGAAAACCCCTCGATAGAAGGAGTGAGACTATACCCTTATCTATGAAAGACCGGTTTAGAGGGAAGCATCCGCCCCTTTCTTCAACATAGGGGATATTGAACCCTATATTTCCCTATCGACTTTCCCATTACTTCTTACCAGGAAAAGGCATACCAAAGATTTTGGGAAAGACACATTGAAATGGAAGTTCGAGGAGTAGGCGCCTGTTAAGGCTAGTCATCATTAGCTCTTTGTCTTTCTAGCCGCTTTCCTTGCTTCGCCATACCGGCGAATGGACTTACTGACTAAGTAACTTAAGGTTTGGAACCCTTGCTAGCTGCTTTTGTGGAAAGAAAAATCTCCCTTACTTTGTTAACTTACGTAAGGAGAGCACCTTTAGTACGCCTCCTTTTTGTTCACGCAAGCTGTCTAAGGTAGTGTATCGAGGAGACCGAGAGACACGTCTTTCTTTATGGCATAACCCGAAAAGAGTTGTCTTAGTCTTTCTCCTTCGGTCAGTGACTAGTACGTCTTATTCAAACAATTTAGTGGTCGCCTTCGACTTATATAAAAATGGCCATAGGTTCCTTAAGGTGAGTGCAAGAAAGACCCGCCCAAGGGGGCACGAGTGGAACGGTCCTCATTAGCAGCTGTAGGTTGTCATCAAGCCTAGCCTAAAGCTGAGACAAAAGTGGCTACCTTCATTTCCTTTCTAAAGGTGCAGTAAGGGGCGGGTGAGCGCAGAGAAGGGCACCCTCGATTAGGTGCCCGAGCGAAAGGCCGTCAAGAGCTACCGAAGGAACAAGCCAAGCCTAGCCGCTTTGCGGTCCGGGCGCCATTATAGGCACCTAGGTTCGGGCACCCCTTATTGAAAACGGCTGCGCGTTAGCGCCCCTTACTGCAATCAAACTCAAGGAAAGCCTTTTGACAACCTTACTAATAGAAAGGGGAAAGATGCGCTCAATCCGTTGCTTGTTGCTCCAACTTAGGAGTAGGGGCTCAACGAGCCTTTTCCGCGGGCTGCTATGCTAGTTGTAGCGCGCTAGCGCTTTACTAATATAATATCAAGTAAAGGGGACTTTCTCATGATCTTACGAATCTACAACTCTCTTTACTGAGCGAGACTCTACCCAGATCTAAATAATTCGCCAAAGAGCCTTCTTCTAACTAGGAGAGTCAGCAAGCTACCGGAAGCGAAGCTTTTGTTGGCTCCCCCTTTGAATTTCCAATTCCTCTTTTTCGTTCTACTTAGGTGGAGCAATCCGAACTCTCGACAGAATATAAAAGAGGTTTTTATTCCTGTGTAGACACCTCAACGAACTCATGTGGACACTCCTCAGCCCGAGGACAATCTTTCAAATACACATTAAGATGTTGACCCGTTTTTCTTTTCTTTGCTGATTCCTCTCAATGAAATTTGCCATGTTGCACTAAGTTACTTACGGATGTATGCATGCGGTCCGGGAACACTTTGGGGTGAACACCCATCCGAACAAGTAGAGTCAATAGTTCAGCATTTAGGCCGTAACATTTAGCAACAAAAAAATCTTTAACCCAACAAGTGCTCTCCGAACCAAGCTAGATAGTCTCCTATCACTAGGCTCACCAACCAACCTGGACTTTGATTCTTATTATTCCTACCGGATATCAAAACCATAAGGATTGTTTCCAGCCATGAGTTTCCATATGACATAAGCGCTCTTGGGTGGGCTGGGCCATTCCATCAAATCTTTGAGAAGGGGCCCAATCTCGTATTTGATGGTCGGCGTGGCGATAGGCTTCACTTCTACGACTGCCTCCCCAGCCGTTGCAAACACTGAGCGAGAACGGTAAGGGGCGCACAAACAATGTCGTTGCGCGGGGGTGCGATTCGCCAAGCTGGGGCAAACAAAGCCGTCCGGCCCCCTACCGGATTAGGAATGCGAAGGCCTTTCCTTCGAAAGGAGACCCGGGACAGAAAGAGCTATGCTATTGACCGACCCTTTCGTAGTGACTTCGAATCAATAGGCCTCTCATTTTGTTTGAGGCGGGCCGAATAGAGAATGAAATGCAGAAATAGGGGAAGGGTTCCAAACCTTTTTTTTGGTTTAAGGGCTGCTCGACCTACCGAAGTACCAAAGGCTTTCGGGGCTTACACCTCCCTATTACACGACCTCTAAAAAAGGCTTTCAGTAGCGCCCTTAGAATTTAAGCCTTTTGAAGCGCCAATAGTTGTTGCTGTGGGTAGAGCTTTCGTTCTTATTGCTCCGGGTTTCGATCTATATGACCTCCGGGCGGTACAAAGTACACCTCTTCCGTAGAGGTAGGTAGTAACCTAACCTTTAAGAGTCTGTTCAAGGGGGGAGCCCTCTTATCTATCAATGGAAAGATCTCTGTGCGTGGCGTGATAAGGAATCCTAGAAAAGATCGATTGAGACTCCCTCCTCGGTCCCACGAAGATCTCTACGTACTTGTCCAGTCCAGGACAACTGAGATCTTCCGGTCTGCGTGCGTGGGAGCAGCTCAAACAAAGAAGAGTCTGGTCTGGCCTGAATTCAGGCCCTGCCCTTTTCCTTCGCTACTAGGAGAGTCAGCAACTTCTATTAGCGCCGGACCTTGAGTCGAATTGCTCGTGTCATGTGCAACGTCCATCAATGATGGTTCATTAATGTCCATTGATTTAGACTCCTTCCCCCTTCTCAACTATGAATAAGATCGAGAGGGGCCCGAAAGCCCCCAAACCAAGAACGAAAACGGAAGTCGATTCACTCCCCATTCTCTCTTAAATAAAGCTCGCCCTCGAGCCCTGGGCAGGTCGGCCGGGTCTTTCCCTCTTGTTCTGTTCCCGCCACGAGAAAGACGCACAGAAGAGGTATGCCAAGCGGGCGGAGCGCTCGTTATCCTTACTGTTCTCTCTGCCGGGGCCCCCTCCCATTGCTCTAGCCATAAGCTATGGCAGCTCCAGCTCGCAACCACAGGGGCCCGCCCTGCGAGGCCAGAGTGGGCTCAGCGGTCAGGTTAGCTTCCATTCGAATTACGTTAGGAGGTCTTTCGCTTTTGCCAGATCTAGAGAAGAGAGATACTACGAGTCCTCCGTCCCAGATTCCATCGCCGCGGCCATCTGGTTCACCGGTACTACCAAAAAGTCTCATGCTTACGTTACTCTTACGGATGGTTTTATTATCTTGGACCACGAAGACCCCAGTCGTGCTTCTGGTTTCCATTCCCATCATCATATTGATGAAAAATCTCCTCGTGCTCTGCCATAAGAACTTGGAGTCCGTATCATGGTGAAGGTAAGGTAACGCTGTGATTCTTGCTCAAAAAACAGACCGAACGCGTTCGAGTTATTGGCTCGTCCAACCCGGCAGCATTCATGAGTCGCTCGTTCAACTGTCCCTCGGAGACACGGTCGAGAAGTACCATGCATGGTTGCCCCCCGTTCTTTCTTTCTCTCGGTCCCACCCAGCAAGATACGGCTCAGCCAAAAAACGTGAGCGCCCCTGCGCGAGCCAGCCTTATTTTAAAAGTAAAGCTTTGGCTCCAGACTAAAGAAATGGATCAAAAAAAGGGGGGACTTCCGCAACGGGCTATGCCACCCAAACCAACTGAGGGAAGTCGCATCCGTCCCATCGCAAGCACCTACAATGTCATGATCACATTGGTTTACCCTTTTTCTTTGGTAGTTCAACGGACGGTCGCCCCTCCAACAAGAAAAGGTATAAATATGGAAACTTCTCTGCCATTTGGATCGGAGAATTTATGGAGGAAATCGGGTTTTAAATTTCCAGAAACCACACGATTATATAGCCAAAGGGAATATGCCGCGCCTAAAATCATCCCAAGCGCTGCTAATGTGGCTACTAAGCTATTTCTTTGGAAAGCTCCTACTAAGATGGGAAATTCCCCGAGAAAGCTGCTAGTACCAGGTGAACTCATATTGGCCAAAGTGGAAGAGAAGGAAATGGTAGAGAGATTCGGCATGGTGCTCACTGAACCTCCGTAATATCTAACAAGTCGAGTCTTATGTCGGTCATATAGAACACCAACACATAGAAAAAGGGCTGAAGGAACCAGTCCATGACTTAACATTGGTGGAATGCTACCTCCAATTCCCTGTATGTTCGATAGAGCCAAAGATTCCCCCCCACTGATCGGAGTACGCCGATTACCCCCCGAACCGTACAAGATAGTTACCACCTATCATACGGCTTTCTAACTTCACTTCTTTTTCTGGTCGTTCCGTTCTGTCGATCGATGGTAGTATAAGAGATCTGTAACCCCCCGAAATGATTTACATAAGGGTTCCTGCTTTCTACCCATAGTTAGCATGTATCTCCCCGGGTCATACTTTAGTATCACATCGTAGACCCCCACCCCAACTCTATCTTCCTTATCGGTGAACCGGAAATAGTGCATAGGTACTCTTCAATGCAGCGGGAGCGAGACGACGTGACATACTACGATCACGTTACAGAAGTGCTGCCCCCTTCGGCTCGGCAATATGGAACCTCTCAACAGCTCCCGTTCCTTTATGAGGTCCTATCGGGATGGGTAGGCCCAAGCCTTCCCCCTCCCTCCATAAGACCCTCTTTCTCTTTCTCGAGGGGGAAAGAGAAAGAAGAGAAGAAAGGATTGATTCTCTTCTTTCATGTGAACGGCCCTATCTTGTATCGAAAGGTTTTTCGTGCTATACACCACGTTGAGAAAGACCAGCCTCCTATGTATCGTACCATTTTTTTACCTCGAAAGGGGGGGTCCTCCTTATGATGCTACGGACGGCTGTCCGAAGTGCAAGAAGGGGTAAACTCGGCCAAAATATGACACCCGAAGGGCCCGGCGCGCACAATCCTATCCTATCCGAGTCCGAGTTTACCGTACCTCCGGCCCTTATGTTACGCGACCGTAATATTTTGTTACCTTCCACCGCCGTTACGCCAGAAATAAAAGGTTCCACACGAGCTCCCGTTCTGCGGCGTGGTGGCAGGACCGATAAGGGGATTGGCTCCGGGTGTAGATAGGGTCAAATCCGCAGGGATCATGCAAATACATAGGCCCCTTCCCTTCTCTTTTGGATGAATGGGGTGGTTTAGAAGGCGCTTTCCGATCTACGGTCCCTCGGAGCGAGGGGTTAGGCAGGTAGTATGGGCCCTCTGACTTCCAGCTATGCGCTGTGCAGCTCCCGCGAAGCGAATGAAGGGAAGCTCCTCGAGCTTTCTCCGCCAGCGGCTTATGTAGTGGTCGGCCTTATAAAGCTCGCTAAGCTTCCCTCCCCCTTCCCTTATTAAATGAAGTGGAAAGTCTTCACTTAGTAGTCGGCATTCTATAAGC
>Ga0153957_100203_pt1 | contig 37403 bp, 40 predicted proteins | sample TSFL041MetaG_FD_104745 | JGI IMG/M metagenome (GOLD analysis project Ga0153957, IMG submission 104745) | Attine ant fungus gardens microbial communities from Florida, USA - TSFL041 MetaG | ecosystem: Host-associated > Fungi > Mycelium > Unclassified | place: USA: Florida, Wekiwa Springs... | reverse complement strand
TCAGGGGATGTCTTCCTTGAGTCTTCAGCAGCAGAGACACTCCCAGAGGAGCGTCTGACAATGCGACGTTCGTGCGAGCGTCCTCTGCGGTGAACGCGTTTGCCAGCTCTAGAGCTGGAGCGAAAGAACAAGTTGAGTGAGTCTGGGGACTCACCAACACTGGGAGGGATGGCCTGGGGGTCAGGGGGATAAGCTCTGAAAGCGAAAGATTTATTGGGAATATTTGACTTAACTATGCCATGGTGGTGGTTAGAGGGAAAGAAGGGATGATGCATCAGGGGGGTTTCCATGGAGCACCAAGAGGAGAATTTAGTGGAGATTTGAGAAAGAGAAAAGATGGGGGACAAGGAGGACGAGATCCCAATACAATAGATATGGATAGAGGAGGAAGATGAAGAGGAGATTGGAGGTACTATAACTGCGGGATGTTTGGGCATATGGCCTGACATTGCAGGAATCCAAAGGAGGTCAGAAGAAAGACGCAGAAGGTGTCAAAAGATCAGAGAGACCAGTAAGCCCTTGGCTGGCCTCCTATAATAGATATAGTGTATTATATGGACAAAATAAAACAAACTTTGACCATCACACTAAGAGGGAAGTGAGATGGACACTTAAACCATTAAGGGAAGTTTAGCTCAATGTTGGACTGAAAAGAGTAGATACCCATGAGGGAGTATCAGTAAAAGTACTGCTAGATAGTGGAGCCACAGGATTATTCATGAACAAGAAACTAGTAAAAAAGCAAGGCTTTAGGTTAGCAAAATTAGCAAGGCCAATAAAGATAAGAAATGTGGATGGGAGCAATAACAAGGAAGGATCAGTAACTCATGAAGTGGAAGTCAACATGTACTACAAGGGACATATGGAATGAGTAAGGATGGATGTATGTGAACTAGGAAAGACAGAAGTAATTCTGGGAATGCTGTGGCTTGCAGTACATAATCCAGAAATAAATTGGGAAACTGGAAAAGTAAAAATGACTAGGTGCCCACCTTTGTGTGGACAAACACCTGAAAAGAAAGTGATAAGAAAGAAAAAAGCCACAATGGAGGATGAGAATGATTTGAGATGGACAATGAAGGAAAAAGAGAGAGAAGAAGAAATAGCAGAGGATCACAAAAAGGTGGAAGAGCTAGTGTCCAAACATTTCTACAAATGGATGAAAGTGTTTGGAAAAGTAGAGTCCAAATGAATGCCAGTCAGAAAGCCTTAGGATCATGCCATAGATCTTAAAGAAGATTTTGTACTAAGGAAAGGGCAAATCTACTTGCTGTCTAAAACAGAAAAGGAAGAAGTACAGGTATTTGTAGACAGCCAACTAAGGAAGGGCTACATCAGACCTTCAAAGTCTCCACAAACCTCACCAGTACTATTTGTACCAAAAAAGGACAGCAAAAGGAGAATGGTATAAGATTACCAATATGTAAACAAAGGGATGGTCAAGAATAGCTACTCCTTATCCCTAATATCAGAACTAATAGATAGCATGGGGACAAAAAAGGTGTTCACCAAAATGAACTTGCAGTAGGGTTATAACAATGTCTGAATCAAAGAAGGAGACGAATAGAAGATAGCATTCACAACACATTTGGGATTGTTTGAGCCAACAGTAATGTACTTTGGACTCACAAACTCACCAGCAACCTTCCAAGCTATGATGAACGACCTCTTTAGAGACATAATCAACAAAGGGGATGTAGCTACCTTCATTGACAATGTACTAGTAGCAACAGAAACGGAGAAAGAGTATGATGAAATAGTAGAGGAAGTGTTAAGGCGATTAAAGGAAAACGACCTCTATGTAAAGCCAGAAAAGTGTGTGTGGAAAGTCAGAGAAATAGGATTTCTAGGGGTGATAATGGGACCAGATGGTTTCTAGATGGAGAAGGAAAAAGTAGAAGGAGTCATAAACTGGCCAATGCTCCAGTGTGTTAAGGATTTACAGAAGTTTTTAGGATTAGCAAACTATTACTGGTAATTTGTTAAAGACTTTGCCAAAATTGCCAAACCACTACATCAGCTGGTCAGGAAGGACGAGAAGTGGAAGTGGGAAAAGGAGTAGGAAGAAATGTTCACCCAACTAAAGAGAGGTTTTTATGACCAAACCAGTACTGGCAGCACCAGATCTGGATAAGGAAATGAGAGTCGAGGCAGACATGTCAGACTATGCAACAAGGGGGAGGTACTGTCAGTAAAGAGAGAAGACAGAAGATAGAGACCAGTAGCCTTCATTTCCAAATTGTTGAATGACATAGAAAGAAACTACAAAATTCATGATAAAGAAATGTTAGTAGTAATTAGGTGTTTGGAAGCATGGAGGCATTTCCTAGAAGAGGCAAGAACTAAGTTTGAAATCTGGACAGATCACAAGAACCTAGAATATTTTATGACAAATCAAAAGTTGAATAGATGACAAGTAAAATGAATATTATTCCTATCAAGGTTTGACTTTACATTGAAATACATCCTAGGAAACAAGATGGGAAAGGTAGATGAACTCAGCAGAAGACCAGACTGGAGAAAGAGGGTCAAAAAGGACAACAAGGATAGGACATCAGTAAGGGTGGAATGGCTAAGGAAGGCGAAAGTAGGAGAAGTGCTAATCAAAGAAATAGACTTACTGAAGAAAGTAAGAGAGTTGAAGGCAAAGGATGATAAGGTCATCAAAGCAGTGGAAGAGATGAAACAAGTAAGGGTGAAAATGTTAAGAGACGAGGAGTGGAGAGAGGAAGGCAGACTTATGCTAAAAAAGAGGAAAGTATATATGCCGAAGAATGAAGAACTGAGAATGGAAATAATCTAGTTATATCACGATACACCAGTGGATGGACATGGAGGACAATGGAAGATGGTGGAGCTGGTCACAAGAAACTTCTGGTGACCAGAAGTGACCAAAGAAGTAAAGAGATACATAGAGGAATGTGACTCTTGCCAACAAAACAAGAACTGGACAGTAGCACCTGCAGGGAAACTAATGCCAAATAAAGCCCCTGAACCTTAGATACATATAACAGCAGACTTTATAACCAAGTTGCCACTGGTCCAAGGTTACAACACGATATTGGTGGTATGCGACCAATTAATGAAAATGGCACACTTTGAACTGACAACAGAAAAGACATTGGCAGAAGGACTCACAAGGCTGTTTAAGGACCATGTATGGAAATTACATAGATTGCCAGAAAGCATTATCTCAGACAAAGAGACCTAGTTTGCGGCAAATCTAATGAAAAAACTAAACCAAATATTGGGAATTGAGATGAAATTGTCTACAGCCTTTCATCCACAGACAAATGGACAGACTGAACAAGTCAATCAGAAATTAGAACAATGCCTGAGAATATTCATCAATCACCAACAAGAGCAGTGGCCAGAATGGCTGGGAACAGTGGAGTTCACCTATAACAACAAAGTGAACACCTCAACAAAAGTATCACTCTTTAGAGCAAACAACGGGAGAGATCTGAGGATGGGATTCGAGATAAGGAAAAAGGGGAAGTTGGAAGGAGCAAAAGAATTTGCAGAAAGAATAAAGAAGATGCAGAAAGAAGCCCAAGCAGTACTGAAGAAGGCACAGGAAGAGATGAAAAGACAGGTGGATAGAAAGAAGGGAAAAGCAGAGAAATACCAAGAAGAAGACTTGGTATTGCTAAGTACTAAGGACTTAAAATGGCAGATGAAAGAGAGGCGAATGGAAAAGTTGACAGAGAGGTTTGTGGGACCCTACAAAGTAAAAAGAATTGTCTCAACCAATGTGGTGGAACTAGAATTACTGAGGACAGTCAAGATCTATCCAGTGGTAAACATTAGCAGAATCAGGAGGTACAAAGAGCAGGTTCAGGGACAGAAAAAGCAACCAGACCTTCCAGTAATAATAGAAGGAGAAGAAGAGTATGAAGTAGAGAAGGTGATAAACAAGAGGAAAAGATACGGGAAGTGGGAATACTTGGTAAGATGGAAGAATACATAGTAGAAGAAGACTCATGGGAAAGAGAGACAAACTTGAAGAATGTGAAGGAAGTGATGAAAGAGTATGAAAAAGAATACGAAAGAGAAGGAAGAAAAATAGAAGAGGGGTGGGAAGAACAGAACTTATTTTCAGATGGATTAGATGAGGGGTCCTAAAAATAGAATAGGAGATAAGATAGGGATCATATGATCTGGTCACATAACAGGTCACATGATGGAACATTCTGGAAGGATCGTGGGAAGTTACTTAAGTGTACATCTAGGCAAATAAAAATTGTGTATAAGTAGGTAAAGCAATCCATAGAGAGACTCCATCAAGTTCTCTTTGTTCTCTCTAAATGTTGAGTGTGATAAGGAAGTTGTCTTGACTTGCCTTATTATTACATCTTCTAATAGTGTGGATATTCTCTTGAGAAATAGATATAATAACTATAAGTGAGACATGATTAGATGAGAGTCTCATATCAGCTTGGATACTGTGTCTAATAGGATTAGAATAATCTGGTTGAGTGAAAATTATGTAAATAACTAATTTTTAATATTAGAATAGTAAGTAAGAATATCTTTAACTGGGGTTGATCTTTTTAGTCCAAATGAATTAGCAAAGTCTATAAGGTCTACAACTAATGAGAGATGAGTATTGGAGTTAGAGTCCTATTTGGTATCTTTTATATTAAAGTCTCCTCCTATGTAAATAATATTGAAAAGAATAAGATTGGTGTTCTCAAGGTACTCAATAGCCAAATGGTTTTCATCTGAATAAATATTCAAAAGGTAATAACAAATACCTTGTTTAAAAGAAAAGATCACTAAGATATCCTTATGATCAATGATATCTCTTTGATATACAAAGTGGAGTTTGGCTATATATTTGTTAATATAGATTATAACTCTTAAGAACTATTTTTTGTTATTTAAGGCTTTTACCATTTGTATCCAGTAGGAATGGTTAAGGGCACCAAATAGTTTACTACTTTTATAGTTATTGTATGATGGAATATTTTAAATAAGTTCCCATAGAGTTTTTTATGTAAATATAATATCAAAGTAATTCTTGAGGGGTTCTAATAAAATATAAATAATGAGACTAGTCTTTTGCACATTGTGCAAATAAATATGCAAAGAAGAGATATAAGAAATCATAGAGATGTATTGCTCCTCTTGGAGCATACAGAGTTTAAGCAGCTTTCATGTCATTTGTTTACTTTATCTTGATGCCACTTTCTATTAAACCTATTTTTCCAAAATGAGCATTTGATATTATCTACCTAGTGGTCTTCTCTGTAGTTAATACACTTGAATACATATAAACATAGTAGTCCAGTTCTTGTTTCTAGTCTAGAGAGGTTAGTCTTAGAGTTAGCTTTATAACACCAAGCTAGCTCTCTATGATTCTCAATATAATGTAGACCTCTACATTTTTGACATTTGGTTCCTTGGACTCTGTATTCAGTAGCTAAATAGTCCTATTTCCAACAATTTCTACATTGTAAAATACCTGGGTATATATAAGTGTTCTATATAGCAGCAACATATTTACCAAAGTTCAATGATCTATTAATAAGGCTCTTACCTTTAGATCTGTTTTGGGAATCCCGAATATCAATCTATACAACTGTCATATCAGATTTGGAAAAGGTCTTGATAATGTAAGATCTGAAAGAGAAAATAATATCTTTGAAAATGGATAACTTAGCTATGACTTCTTCAACCTGAGTCTAGGAGATTAGAATAGAGTTGTTGTTACTCCAATAAGGAATGCCTAGGATTTTTTAAAATATATTTTAGATTGAGGAAGTTGAAGATTACCAAACTCTATATTACTAAGCCCTTGAGCCTTATAAGTCCATTCTTTGATGACATTTGGATTCCTAGATGAGACAACATTACTAGTTAATAAAGATAAACTATCCCATACTTTGCATATAGATTTAACTTTTACCTTAAAGACAATTTCCTTGAGTCCCTAGTTACATAGCTTTATAGCATTGCATGCAAAGTTGAGGACCTTGTCTGCAGTCTGATTGTCCATTGGAATAATAACCTGTTTTCTTGTAAACTCACATGTTGTCATTTGAATATGGAGTTTGGTATTTTTTGGGTTTTTTTCCAAGCTGAAAATAGAGTTATGTAATTCTATTACCTTGCACTATGTAAGCTCAGAGAATGACTCTTGAAGTTTTAGGATGTTTTCAAGATTCTTGTTAGGAAAAACCCCTAGTGACTTGTGCATAGTTGGTGATATAGTAACTTAGGCAAATGTTTTGGTTTTCCCTAGGGGTAAGATTGTAACCAATTTGGATTTTGGTTTGGAATGCATTGCAACTGCAGGTGGGGTTTTTTTTGGATATATGTGCTATGGTCTGTGAAAAGACTTATAGGGTAGGAGTTTGTCATCTGTCCAAAAGCTCTTTGGGCTTCATAGCATAAAGATCTCACATTTTGTTGTTGAGATGTTTTAACAGTATCCCACTTTGCCTCTACTATAGTTTGTAGTAATTGGTACATAATTGACCCAATGCCCTCTAGGTGAGTGTAATCTCCTTTAATAGGTCTGTCTTTTATAAATTTAGTAATTCTAATAAGAAAAGTAGCAATCACCCGGAAATCATCTTTGATATCCTCATCTCTTCCAGACAGTGAGATAGCATGGAGATTACCATCCCACAAATTCTCATCTCGAGGGGGGGAGTGCTGGGGGCTTCTATGACATCCATAGCAGAATCAGCTAGGTCATCAGGGTTATTATGGGAGGCATGCATACTCTCTGCAGTACCAATGATGCTATCATCATAGAGTGAGCGTTCTTTATCCTCAACCATTTCTAACCAAGATTTGTTGGCTGAGTGAGCTATTGTAGTGTCTTCACCACACTTATCATTTTGAGTAGAAGGTGAACCTATGGTTTTAGTATTGGCCATAGGTGTTTTAGACCTTTCATTGGAGTCTTCGTCGGGTGAGGAGTAGTAATCACTCCTAGCACATGAAATGCTTTGAGAGACAACAGAATCACTGTCTTTCCCAGATGCCCGAGTAGCTGTACGTCTCGTACGAGTGCGCCCCTGAGATCTGGCTCGTTTGCCAGTAGAGGTCTTGGGGACTGCAGAAGAGTCTTTTGGACTCTTGAGGATGCTATTTCTAAAGTTGTTAAACCATGTGTCGTCCATTCTTTTCTCAATATCGGAGAAATTACTGCTAGACACAGCCATCTTTTTCAGAGATGGTGGTCGAGAGAGACGTCACGTTACGTGCTCTGTTTCTTTGGTCTGAAGTTTATTCAACATTAGGTAATTAATTACTTGTTGACGTTCTCCATCCACAAGGGATGTTGACGCGAAATGCCCTGCAAAAGACTTACTCCAACACATCTTATAATGCCTTACGATCCGGACACCAGTTGAGATGTACTTCTTTTTCCAAGACGTCGGCGGCTCTCTTTTCGCCCACACTCATTCAAAACGGGAAGCAAGATAGCTCGAAAGAAGCGGAACATAACAACCTGGTGTTGGGTCTGAGAAAGTCGAGGCCACCAGACACAACCACTCTGAGTAATATGAGGCATGGAAGACCACCGAAGCGTAACCCAGATGAAGAGGTTGAGATTTCAGATGCTGAATGGGTAATTCGCACAGGTGCGTTCATCATAACAGTAATCTTGAGATTGATCTCAGACATTTGAAAGAAAGGGCACTTTTTGTTTTGCAAGAAACCCTACCTGAGTTCTTTCAGACTGGGTTAGCCACCAATGTAGACAAGTCTACAGGAGTTCCTATTCGAACTTCTATCCTGCCGTTGTCATTGGTACCAGGCCCCAACCGAAAATTTCCATCGCATGAAGAGCCTACTAATGCTAGCGTGGAGCCAGTGTATTCGCCACAAGTCAAACTAGAATACACGCCTTCCGCGTTGCCTACGCCGTTTCCCCGAGTATTACATGTTGAAGGTACATACTGGACTCTCAATACTGCAGTTACCTTAAATCATGTCTGCAGGCTTTCCTCTATACCTCGCTTCTGCATCGTTCTTGCGCCACACAATGAACGCATTGTATTCCGATTTAGTGGTGACATTATTGAAGATTTCCTTTAATTCACTTCCTTCCTCTACGAACAAAGACGTACCAAGTTTTGGTGGCTTGAGCAAGGAGCTGGGTCTCCTTGACAAGAAACGACATCTGAGGGAGAAGAGTCTACTAGTGAGATTTATGGTGACTGGTAATGCACGTATGAGTGGAGGTATCAATGAATGGGAAGTGTATGTACTATTTGATACATCAGCTGCTCGCGATAACAAGATTTCTCATTGCAGGGAATCGACGTACATATTTTCACCATCATCCGGCCTCATACACAAGCAGATCATCAATTCAATACATCCGACACCTCATCAAGCTGTCTACGATTCACTGAGCAAATTCTTGGACTTGGGTTGAGTCCAGGAGGTGGAGGTCCACAAAAAGGACCTACTTGGGGGGGTTATGTACACAGGAACCTGACTAGAGGATCATTAATGAATTAAGTTGTATCACTGTATCACTTATAATACGCAATTCATGTTGGTGGCTGTGCAAAAATTTCTTCCTTCAAATTGTATGGCACTCAATCTGAAGCGCAAGAGATATGAGATGACAACCTCGCGCAAGGTACTGTTAAATCAAATAAAATATCAGTAAAGAAATGCCTGATTCCGAATTCTAGGTGCGCAAAAGTGAAGACCAAAAGCTATCCGAAGGCTCTGATCAAGATGCAAATGATGGCATGAACGACAGGACGAGTCTACATGGTGACTCTGACCTTGACGAGGTGGAGGGAGAGGAATGGACTGGGACAAGGCTTAATGTTCCTCCACCAAGCCAGAAAGGGGCCGATAATTCCATTGAGCCTCCGACGGGAGAAGAACTACGAGTCATCAAAGTTGCTGCGGACCTCTTCAAGTCAACTTCTTTCAAACTTCAGGTGTGCCCACCAGTGCTAGTTGTACATTTTATTCTGAATACGATACTTAGATTGATGTTCTGCTGCCAAATGTTCGTCCTAAACCCTCCAGAATACCACCTCTCGAACGGTTTCTCCTTTCACTACACACTTTTATCACGGAGATATCACCACTACGACAACAACATCCCCTCGAGGCAGCACGCAAGATGCTCACAAAAGGCATTGCCGTTCCATATACCTTACCATTACCGACGGAGGAGACCAACTGGAAAGTCGGCTACGAAAGCCCAAGTGATATTTTCCTTGTTGGGAGTTGGCCGAACAAAATGAGTGTAAAACCAAAAGATGGGTTGCGATATGGCGTAGACTTGGCTGTTGAGATGCCTGATGTAAGTGTTGTTCCAAAGTCTATCAGACCAGACGCTAAACAAAGCACCACTATCCTCAGAGTCTATTCCAGGAGAAGGATTACCTCAATGGACGTTTTTTTCAGAAGCGTGCCTTCTACTTGGCTGTTATTGCTTCTGCCATTGAGTCCTCGAAGACAAAACTCAACGTCGAGACGTGCTACGAGTCACCGTCTGGAGATCCTCGATTAACAAACCTTGTACTCATACCCCGAAAAGGTCTGTGACCTTCTGTCTCGTATTTCATTACCAGCGCCCACTTACCCTCTAGACGGTTCCCCTACGGATTTCACAAAATTGAATGCGAAGGTCATCATCATCCCAATCGTTTCCAAGACATGTCCGATACCTCTCAACCGACTCTCTTCATCCCATTCCAATCTTCGCTTCTCTTCAAATCAGGGGTCCACTCAAAACCAACTGCAACACCCGTCGTCACCAATATACAATAATGCTCTTCTACGTGCCTTTATGCCTCGCCTTCATCTTCTCTCGACTCACAACCTCAAAAACGAAGCACAGGCCTTCAGTGATGCTGTTACGCTCCTACGGGTTTGGGCCAATCAGAGAGGATTTGCTGACTGCGGCAAGGCCAACTTACGTGTACATGGATTCGAAGGACGGGGAACTTGGTGGAATGCAGTTATTAGTTTGGTATTGGTTGGTGAAGAGCCTACAGGAAGTGGGAAGGGCAGTGTTGGGAAGAGGAAGGCCCTTGGGAGAGGATTGAGTTCGTATCAAATGTTCAAGGCTGCATTGGACTTCCTAGGTAAGTGACATACTGTACAACTAGACAAGCAATTGATGTTTCAATACAGCTAATTTTGAGATTCGGAAGGAGGCGGTATTCGTAAAGTCTGCAGCCAGTCATCGAGTATGATCTAATTTGATCCAGGAATCAGTGCTGATTTATATTCCAGTTCCTTCCAGTGGAATATGACGTACAGCAACAACCAGTCTTCGTAGATTCTACATCGGTGACTAACCTACTTTCAGGTGTGCTCAGTGGTGCATTGGAATTGGTATGCTCATATCTTGTCACACTTGTTCCCTACTCAATATTCGCTCAGCTCAAATACGAAGCTTTAGCTACACTCGAAACTCTCAACACTTCAGATTCAGAGGACTCTTTCGCTGAGGTTTTCCTCAAAGATCAACGTAGCCTCCCTACGCGGTTTGATAGCATTCTTCGGTTCGTCTTCCTCTTTCTCCCTAAACTGGACTCGGCGCTGAGTCCATTCACAGCGTAGATCTAAGTGATGTCAAGCCTCGTTACCTTCCAGTCGATGAAACATATGACAGGGGCTCGGTGTTTGATGCCCTCCTTGCCTCGATAGATCAGATCCTCCACAGAGGACTCAATGACCGTACAAAATCTATTACCATTCTCAGCGGTCCGATTCCTCCACGTCCCTTGAGCCAAGCGCTACCAAATTATCATGATGTGATATACATAGGCCTGATACATCATGCTCACCATGCAATGCGACTGGTTGATCACGGGCCGGCGGCAGGTGAGGAAGACCAAACTCAAATTGCTGCATTCCGAGAGCTTTGGGGAGGAAAGTCGGAGTTACGGAGGTTCAAGGATGGAAGGATCGTGGAGAGTGTCGTGTGGGATGTGAAGACAGTCGATGAGCGTGCACATATTCCTACACTCATCGTCAAGTTCCTCCTTCAACATCATTTCGGCCTCACTTCCTCATCCTCCTCCAACTCAACTGGCGCCGTACAGGGATGGCATTCTACTTTTGATTCCATCTTGCGGTTGCCGGAAAATATATCGAACGTGTACCTAAATGGGGGACTACCTGTGGGATATAAGAGCGCTCTGAGTGCGTTTGATGGACTTGTGAAGTCAATGAAACAGCTGGACGACGAACTACCACTTGTAATACTTAACATAAGCCCCATTTGCGAGGCTCTTCGCTACACAAGTGTTTTTTCACCTGTTCCACTCCCCGAATCTGTAGCTGACATTCTGCCTCTGAATGCTCGTTATCTCCCCTACATGGATCTTGTGGTTGAATTTGAAAGGTCTTTCAAATGGCCTGACAATCTCAAAGCCATTCAGAAGATCAAACTCGCAATTTTCAAGAAGATGGCCGAAAGCCTGATGAAAGCTCTACAGGGTATGAAGGCAAGGGTAGTCAAGGGCGATGGGATTCACGAACAAAACCCAGTTTTGGATCAGTCATTTTTGGAAGTCGTCACGCCTGAAGGTTGGGCTTTTGCACTTCATATCTGGAATATACGAGAGGAAGTATTGTTAGACCGTATCATCGCGGGATGTGACAATACGCTCCCTCACATCGGGCACCTCGAGAATCAGAAACAGCTGCAAGGGAAAGATTATCACGATGCTATGCATGCGAAAGAAGTTTACACACAGAGGTTCATCCATGCGCCACGACATCATCGAGCTATTGCTGCTTTCTGCCATCGTTACTCAGCATATGCTGGAACTGTACGTCTGGTTAAACGATGGCTTGCGGCCCATTGGGTGTTAGGGCCGGGAAGAGTGAGCGAGGAAGCGGTGGAGTTGATTTGTACCAAGGTTTTTTTGGATGCAGATGGAAGGTATCTGTCGGTGGACGTAGATTCTGACGAGGCAATACGACAGCCAAGTGTTCCTGGGACCAAAGAACGCGGCTTTTCCCGTGTTATAGAATTTTTAAAAGATTGGAGGTGGGAGGAAGGCACCAACGTGCATTTATATGCTGCTGCAAAGAAACAAAGCAACGGGTCTCCGGATGATACGGCCGAAGCTGGCGAGGGAGGTACTGCGAAGAGGATTAACGGAGAAGCAAAGAAGGATGTTCAAGGTTCAAATGCCGTCGCTTGGACTATTACCACTGATTTTGATCAGGAAGGAAAGATGTGGACGAGTAACGGCCCTGATGTCGTAGTTGCACGTAGGGTCAAGGTACTTGCACTCGCAACCTGGGATTTCTTACAGGATGTTGAGAAGGGCTGTATTGATGTCCAGGTATGCCTCCCTTTCTTTGTAACGAACTACAATTAATTGAATACTGTTACAAGGCCCTGTTTATTCATCCAGTTGATGACTATGACTTCATTGTACAGCTTGAGCCAAGTCTACTTCCCCGCTATCTTCACAATGTAGCAGGGAGCCCTGACAAGCTCATTAAACATAACAACGGGCTTTTGAGTGGCTCAAATGAAATTATTAGGCCTGGGTTTGATCCAGCTAGGATGTTGTTTGATGACCTTCAGGTATGTTCTTGTCGTCAGCAGTAAATTGAGCTCCAGCGATCATCGTTTTTAGCGGGTATATGCAGATACCTTCAAAATTTTCTACGATCCATTTGGTGGTGACCGATTTGGTGCCATATGGGATCCGAGTGTGAAGCAACCAAAGCCTTTCAGAGTTTTAGGAGGTTTTTCGAGCACTCCGGTGAACAAGGTATGTAGTACGTTGTCATTAGCCTTGAATAGATCTTCAAAATAGAGGGACAGGAAAACCAGCAAGGCAAGGGTCAAGACTCTGTCTCGTTGAATCAGACTGCGATTCTTGATGAGGTAAAAAGAATGGGAACGAGTCAGGTCAATAAAATTATTATGCAGTAATACTATCAATCTGGTCAACAAAATAGTATGACTGGATCTGAGTACTTTGATCCCTAAAGCCATGTCAGCCAGAAAGAAAGGTTACAGCAAATGAAAACACTGATGCCATCTGAGATCTAGTCCACCAGCTTGTATTATTAAGAATGTACAATTTGGTGTGTGATTTTTTTTTTTAAATCATCAATTATAAAGCCAAATACTCTAAATACAAATGAACAGGAGGCAATTGGGAGCATGATGGCAGACCCTGCGGCATGTGTTGTAAGCATGCCTCCTAAGTACCAACTATGTAGTTAGTAGCCTAGGTAGCGAAGAGTGAGAAAACTACACTAAATGACAGACTCTTTACCTCCAAGTATTTGCCTTCCAAAAACATTTATCCATCTAAAGGCCTCCCCACCCTAGCCTTTAGCCTCTGTCATAGAACTTGATTGTCATGGAACAATCCCATTGGGATCGGGTGACAGATACCAAGATGAGTGCTCTGGTCAAACCCCTTTTCAAGGGTACCAGTGACTTCCCCAGGGTTATCCTATTCTGAGAGAGAGCTCAAAGTGGTTTGTCTTTGTACCTACCATGCCCTAATATACTTCCCAAAGGTGATACCTGGATTTTGTAGAGGAACATGTGTATTTGTGGCAAGCTATAGGGAGCTCTTCTATATGGGTGTCATTCAGTGATAGAGTGTTCGTAGGATTCTTTTCAAGGGTGGATTCCCTCCAGCCATTAGTTCAACCTCTAGATGGTGCCCTCTTCTAGCCTCAGTGAAAAGCAGGTGCAAAAGAAACATGCTATTGTCATGTTCCCAGTGCATAAATGAATGCACAAATGTGCCATCCTCAAGGGCAATAAGAGACAAAGATGAATGGGTGACTTTATGACAATATTAGTGAGAGGTGTTAGTAGAGTATGACCTCTAGGGTTATTTCACCCCAGGGGATGGTGGTGGTAAAAGAAATGAATTTGGTGTGTGATGAGACAGTGGACTGATTATCATTGTAAATAATTAGTAGGAATATGATTGGGCTAAGCAATTTAGAAAGAAATTTGTAAAACAGTATTGTTTCTTTGATTGTATAAGTGAGAGCAATATATTTAGCTTCAGTGGTTAATAATAAAACCATGTCTGTTATAAGACAAACTAGTATGTAATTTTCTTGCTGAAGAAGAATATCAACAAAGAGATTATCAGAGTAATAATGGCACACCTACCAAATAAAGCCCCAAGTTTAGAACAATAGAAGGTAACCATCATTGTTATAATTTACCTCATACCTACTGTAAGAGGATGCTCTTGGGTATAGCCTAGCTGGTGAGTCAGTTTTATATCTAGTTTCTTTTAGAACTAAGAAGCTGATTAATATGTCACTATCAAGAAGACACTCAGTCTGATAATAACAGAACTTTATTTATGATATACCTTCAAGAAGACACTATCTAATATATCAGTACATCATATTCTATGAATAGAAAATAGGAAATACCTCAGTCTGTTAACATGTCTAGCTATCCTACTACCAAACTTGATCAAGCTCTTAAGGATATCAAGATTGTTGTTATTTCTACTAGTATTTCTCATAAGATATATAGTCCATTGATTGCAGTTCTAAACTCACTTATCTTTTTCAGCCTAGTATATGTATATTCAAAATATTAGATTGATCTATAATTGATCTTTTGTAGATGACTCATGATGATCTATTTAATGCTAATACTTTGTTATATACCTGATTTTCATATTTATATTCTTTTAATTTCTTTTAATTAATTAATTATTTATTTATTTAAGTAAATCTCCCTCCTGTAGAATTACATTGTAATCTGTGTTCTATTTATATTTTTTTTCTTAGACTTAATATATATACCAAATAATTATATTATAGTTCTTTTATTTGTAGATTAACATTACTTGTATTTACTCTCTCTCTTCATTATATACCTTCTTCCCAGCTCATACTTCAATGACTCTATTACTCTGAAGTTAGCAACTAATACAGTAAAAAAAGATTAGGATGCAATATACAAGTTGAAGTTAAGGTTGTTCTCTCTATTGTCAATAAAACAATACTTTGGACTTTATTAGACAATACTCTGGACCTCATATTTCTTCTCTCTTTTGGTAATATATTTATAAACAAGTGTTATATTCTAGAAATTTCATAGTTATTTTCTTTTCTTTTCTTTTATTTTTATTTTATTTTTATTTTATTTAATTAATTATCTTTATTATTCTCCTTTTCAAAATAGATCTTCTAGTCAATTACATCTTCTGTAATTACATTGTAGTCCATACTTTGTGTATATCTCCTTTTCCAGATTTTGTATATATACTGCATAGTTACAATGTAGTTCTCTAGTTTGTAAATTAACATTATTTGTATCTATTCTCTTCTGATATATCTCCTTTCTAACTCATACTCCAATGACTTCATTACTCTAAAGTTAGCAACCAACACAGTGATAGAAGATTGGAACATAACATATAAGTTAAAGCCAAAGTCATTCTTTCTATTGTCATTGAATACAATTTCTGGACATTACTTGACAAAATTCCAGATCTCATATTTTAATTTTTTTTTTTGTAGTATACTTATAAACAAGTTCTGAATATTATTCAGACTTCAAAGTAATTATTTTTATTATTTCTTTTTCTTTTTATTTATTACTCTGCTATCTCCAACACTACTGCATAACATGCACAAACCATTTCATTTATGTATATAAGGCTCTCCAGTCTGAGGATTAGACCTCAGACTTGATAATATCTTTTGTTGTTTATTCTACCTTGCATTCAAACTCTTGAAAATCACCACTCTTCAATCATAAAATCAAGTAAGTGACTATTTGTGATAAGATAGAAAGAATAACAAACTGACTAATATCCTAATGTATTAAAGATATATAGAAATTTCTAGAGTTAACAAACTACTACTAGCAGTTTGTTAAGAACTTTGTAAAGATTGTCAAATCTTTGTGCCAGTTGGTTTGAAAGAATAAAAAGTGAAAATAGAAAATAGAAAAGGAAAAAACATTGTTTTTTTTTCTCTAACCACTACTATGATTAAGTCAAATATTCTTAATAAAATCTATACATCTAGTGTTTTTTTTGTTTTTGTTTTTTTTTTAAAAATTTATAACACAGTGCTCGATTACAGTCTATGGTAGACTATCTACAACAGGTAGCCTACTAGGGCCTTAGTAACTATGACTGTTCTATCACAAGCATAAGATACTATCAGTATTGGAGGAGAAATCTAATCTAAGAGAGGAAAGAGAACTAGATACAGGTTGTCTGTAACCAACCTTTGAATAACACATCCAAGTCTGACAATCTATCATGTCTAGAATACAGAATCAAAAGAAACGAGAGATAAGACTGAGAAAGAGAAACTATCTACAGAACACAGAGAAAAGACCAAGAAAGCACTTATGAAGGCTCAGAGGATAGGCAATCCTGGGGAGTAGTGTTATAAATCACCCACCTGAACCAAAAATAGTGTGGCTAGAGGGATGGGAAGAATAAGAGTTATTTTTGGATGGACTAGATGAAAGATTCTAATTATAGAAAAGAGGAGATAAGATAAGATGAGATCACATGACCTGATCACATGATGGAATCTTCTGGAAGGTTCAGTAGTTACTTAAGCATACACATAGACAAATAGAAATTGTGTATAAGTAGGTAGCACAATCCATCAAGAGACTCCATTGAGTTCTCTTTATTTATTTCTAACGTTGAGTATAATAAGACAGTTGCCATGACTTACTTGTCATTACAAGTAAAGGCAAATACATTGGGGTGCTTCTTAAAAAATTTGACAAAGTCCTTATGGTGATGGGTTAGTTAAGAGAGTGTGAGCAAACTAGTTACAGTCTGCTAAGATGTGTCAATATATTTCTACCTGGCAATGACCATACAAATACTAGATACACTCTGCAGGGAAAAAGTGCTGTCTAAACTCCCCAATAGAAGCATAGTTTAGAATGGCTTGAGTTGCCCTAACACACAATGTGACTGACTCAGCAATAAAAGGGAGCCAGTTACTACCTTTAGTATAGAAGGGCTGGAAAGGTTTGTGATTACTACCTTTGAGGGATAGGAAGTGGCAATCTTGGGATAAGGGATGGCTGAAGGAGGATCTCCAGGTATCAAGGCAAGAAGCAGTACTCTTGGAGTGAAGAGCATCGAGAGAGGTGGCTGAGTGATGACCAGCAGCAATATGAGTGTTAGTAGTGTTGTTGTAGACCAACTGGTAAGGAGGCCACTGGGCATTGCTTGAACAATCCTAGAAGTTAATGGAGGTATCAAGGTGTTGAGTGAAGAATTCCCTAAGAGCACATACTACAGATAGTAAGTGGGCTTAGTCTAAGTGCACCAATGTGTTGACTGCTCTTCTAGCTGTACTTAGAGAGTCAGTGATGAGTATAATATACTTGACATTGAAGGAAGTGGTCTTAGCAATACCAAGTCTAATAGCAAAGAGCTCTGCATCTAAAGCTGTAGTTCATCCAGCAGATGTCTTGGATGATGACATCTGTTCTCCTAGTCTTCAGAAATGTGCAGTGAAAACAGCCTGCATATTCCTAGGAGGGATGATACTTGCATCAGTAACCACAACAAGTATAGAGGGATTAAAGGATGCCTCATGACAAAGATGGTCAAGAGTATCCAAGTAGGACTTGCAAAAACTCTCATTAAAGCAATTACAGAGGTGAAAGGAGACACGATCAGGGAAGTTGTCCTAGCAATCATCTTCTCAATGAGCTTACTAAGTATGTTGAGTAGAACTATGGAATAAAAGGCCTTAGAAGTATTGTAAGCTAGTTTGCCTGGCTTGGGAATAATGACAGAGACCAACTCCTTGAAGTACTGAGGCTAGTGTCACAAGGTGATACAGGAGTTGGCTAGAGAGAAAATGCCAGTTGCACAGATATTGTCTGCTAGAATGTATCTGAGGTAGTGCCAGATGATATGATCAGGACCTGGGGCAGAGATGTTAGAACAGGTCTTAAGGATCTTATGCAACTCTAGCAAAGAGAATGGAACCCATGACTAAGTGGTCAGAGGAGAGATATCATCTAGAACAGACAACTGAACAAGATGATTAGCTGCAGTATTATAAGATGAGTGAAGGGCATGCCACAAGTCAGAGAGAGAGTTGCAGGGGAGGCCTTGGTATTGAATAGTCTCCACTATGGATAACTTATGCTGCTTGACCCAGCTCATGAGGTCCCAAGGGTATTTGTTGGTAAATGCAATCTCTGTAATCCTGTTGTTAAAGAAAGATTGTTTAACACATCTAGTAAAAGAGCGAAAAGTATGCCAGTCCTCTCTAGCTCTTGTATGCCTGTATATTCTGAGTGCCCATTTACACTCATCATCCCACTACTCCTTAGATCAACTGGTAACTGTGATGTTCCTAGCATTAGCCTCCCAAGCATTAGAAAATACCTGTGAGATAGCTTGAGAGAGTAAGTTCAGACCCACTGTAGAGTCCAGACCAGAAAAGTTGAGAGTACAAAGTCCCATGTTTACTACTGACAAAAAGGTGCTTTCCTCTTCACTGTCATGTTTGAGGACCTTTCAATGCAGGTGAATATTCTCTGGTGAGATAGGGAGGTCAACTAGTAAGGGAACATGATCTAGGGGTAATCTAAGGTCAGGCTCAATGCAATACAGGATCTGAGCACTGCTTGTATCTAGAAAAATAAGGTCTATGACTGAGTTAGCATGACTATTAGTGTCTGAATAATGAGTAGGAATAGGAAGTGCTGGCAGTGAGTGCACAAGACCAAGAGAGTCAGTTAGGTCCATCAAGGTCTGGCCAGCTGCAGGATGAGAGGAGACTAATGGGTCCTACTCTGCATCTCTGACATTGAAATCCCCACCCATGTACAACAAGTTGGGGATGTTAATAACTTGATCTAGCATGAACTTGACAGCTGAGTGGTGGTTGTCCAAATAGACATTCATGAGAAAGTGGCATTCTCCCCTGTTAAAGAAAGACAGTAGTAGAATATTCCTGTTATTGATCACATCTCTCTTTAAAGCAAAGCAAAGTTTGGAGAGACAAGAATGAATAAAAGCCATGACTCAAAGAACAGCCTCAGAGTTCTTGGGAACCTGGACCATCTGGATCTAGTCAAGATGAATAGGAGCACCTACTATCCTGTCTTCTTCTAGAGAGATAGTAGATGGGGCATATCGAATAAAGTTCCAGGGTGGTTCCTGCACAAAGAAGATGTCAAAGTGGTCCTTTTAGGACTTAAGAAAAGTGTTGACCAGCATATAGTTCTTATAAATATTCTGCAAATAAATACCTAGTTTGGGTGTACTACACATAATCAGAGATTGCCCACTCTAGGGCATTGGATGTTACTGTTGCTGGTACGACTTGTGTGCAGCTCAGTAGCTTTGTTAGAGTGCCACTGCTTGTCAAAGTGGTGGTGCCAGAAAGGACACTTGGGGTTATCAGCAGAGTATTCAGCCTTGCAGTTTATACACTTAAAAGTGTAAGAGCAGGGAACACCATCTGCCGTTGCCTCTTTAGGAGAGTTGGACTTGGAATTGGCCTTGCAACACCAAGCTATAGATCTGTGGTTTTCTACTTTGTATGAGCCACCACATTTCTAACACTTAGTGCCTTGAATGTGACAGACATGAGTTGGATGTCTCCAGTGCCAACAATTGTGGCACTGGGCAACCCCAAGGTGCATTGCAGTCCCCCAGACTGTAGCTGTATGTTACCCAAAGTTAAAGGAGTGGTTAATAAGGGTCTTGCTCTTGGTTCCCTTTTGAGAGTCCCAAACATCAATCCAAATCACAAACATGTTTGAACTTGGTAATGCCTTCATGATACAAGGGCAAGAAGCAAGCATTACTCCTTCAAAGACAGGAGTACTAGCAATAACAGCCTCTACCTGGGTCTGTGTAATAGGAAGTGAAGAGTTGTTGCCCCAGTAAGGGATATCCAAGAAGGACTTGGACTGTGGTAGATGAGGCTCTACCATAACAGTCGAATTCAAGCCAGTGACTTTCTTAAGCCACTGCTTGATCACCTCCAACTCTGCTGCTGATGCAACAAAGTTAGTAGACATGGAGACACCATCCCATACCTTGCACATTGACTCAACTCTCAATTTAGAGTAAGCCTCAACTAAGCTCCTGTTACAGGACTCCACTGCCATAGCAACATTGGCCACAATGATCTCAGCACTAGGAGCATTGAGTAGGATCAACACCTAGTACTTTGTAGGCCCATGTGTAGTCATTTTGGGTGCCCTTAAGGCACTAGAGTAAGAGGCGCCTCCTCTGCTAGGAGGGACGCTTGCACTAAATCCAAACTGATGTATAGCAAGAACCTTCTCTATAGGAAGGTTTGGGAATGTATCACAGAGACAAAGAAGGCTCTCATACTCTGGGTGAGCAGAGGCTGGGACAAACCTTGGAGTGGGTTGAGGGTTCCCACTACATGCCACCTGGGCAAATGACTTAGGTGCTTGCTTGGACGTTTGGGATATAGTAGCCACCTTTACATAGATAGGCTTGGTAGTAGCTTTCTTGACTAGCTAGAGTGGGGGTGCTCTTGAGACCACAGTAGAGGGTGAAAGCATGTTCTAAAGGGAAGTCTGAGGGTTAACAGAGAGTAGAGCTTTGTCCTTGTCTTTGTGCTTTTTTGCAATCACAGTGGTAAAAGGTGCTTTCTCTACAATTGGTTTATCAACTGTTATCTCTATATCTGGAGATAGTTCTTCAGGTACACTAGGACCATAAAGAGTCCTTATTGCCTCCACAAGAGAGGGAGCATTAAGAAGGGGTAATATTTTGAAATGATCCCACCCTAAAGCAGATATAATTTGGAATAGCTGCCACATAATGTCATGAACTGCTCAAACTCTTTAAGTCATTATTTATTTTTCTTTTCATTTTCATTTAATTATGTAATGATATTGGATCAGTAAACATATACAAATAATTGAACTTGTATAAGTAGTGATTATAATCTAGCAAAGACTCTAACAAGTTCTCTTTATCAAACTCCAATAAAGAGTGGACTTGGATTAAGGTTACTCAACTGCGACTTAGGTTCTTACACATAATGGAGCCTATTCCTAAGAAAAGAGGAAACTGTTCAATAGAGTGGCTTCTAATTGAATGTTACTCTGGCATCACTTTCAATAAAGCCAGGGTGACTGGACAGTGATGTGACATGGTGTTCACCATCCTATCAGTCACAGTCATGTGTGACATCATATGTGACAATGTTACTTGTCACAGGTTATGACATATGATGTAAGTTGTCACTGTTATGAGTGATTGGTATGTCATGGTCACCTGTCATATCATAGGTGCCTGACTCTACACTGCTACCTCCCAATTGGGAGTCTGACTCAGCTGTTCCATGGTTTGAGCCATAAGGCATCAAACTGGTTGACAAAGGGGTCTGGGGGGTAGAGACAGCCCCAAAGGCAAGGTCCCTGCTTTCTTCAGCAGCTACTTGGTCATTCCAACTCATAGCCTGTGTGCTCTCTTGAGGAGCAAAGAAAGAAGGAGCAGCAGGGAACTGCAGAGAGGAAATTCTATGAGAAGAGAGCTTGCCTTTAGTAGTCCTAGAGGCAGTAGGTGTCTTAGAACTATTATTCTCATCACTCTTTTCAGAGGAAGAGAAAGAGAAAGACTCAGAAGTTGTTTTCCTTGAGTCTTCAGCAACAGAGACACTCCTAGAAAAGCATCTAATGATGCAACATCCATGCAAGTATCCCCTGGGATAAATGTATTTACCAGCTCTAGAGCTGGAGTGAGAAAATAAGTTAAGTGAGTCTAGGAACTCACCAATACTGGGAGAGATGGCCTGGGGGTCAGGAGGATAAGCTCTAAAAGCAAATGGTTTATTGGGAATATTCAACTTAACCATGGTGGTGGTTAGAGGAAAAGAAAGGATATCCAATACTGATAGTGTTTTCTGTCTGTGATGGAACAGTCATAGTCTCTGAGGCCTTAATAGGCTACTTGTTGTAGATAGTCTATCATGGACTACAATTGAGCACAGTGTTATAAATTTTTAAACAAAAAAAAATAGTATTCTATCACATGTTATATCTGATTGTAGCTCTAAGTTTGCTTTTCATTTTTTCTGCTCACTTAGAGTTGCTCTAAATATGTGACTTCATTTCACCTTAGAATATTATTTGGAAGCCAATAGACAAGTGGAATGTACAAATTAAACCTTGGAACAGTACTTCTGAGTATATTGCAACTATTAACAGGATAACTGATCAGAGTTAATTTCTCTTGCAGAGTTTGCTTACAACAATGCTCCTAATACCACTACTGATATCTCTCCATTCTTCACTAATAAGGGTTATCATTCTAATATCATAGTATATCCTGAATATGATATAGCCTCCTTTTGTGTTCATGATTTTACAGTCAACCTAGATGAACTTCAGGAACAAGATTTCAATAGCTCAGAGGCAATATCAGTTATAAACTAACATCTGATATTGACCACCTCCAGATTTCTAAGTTGGTCAATCTGTGTTTGTTAAAGCTTAATTCTTTTGAACAACTTGTCCATCAAAGAAACTTTCTGAGAAGTATCTTAGTCCATATGAAATTATTTCTAAATCCAGCCCATAGTTCTTTACCCTCTGTTTTCTAAACTCTATGAGAGCTGTATATTCTATCTTCTATATCTCTATGATTGAACTAGCAACTCCAAACAACTTTATACAATGTTCTGAACCTCTACTGGCTCTAGTCATCATTGATAGAGAACTAGAATACAAAATATCTAAAATTGTTGATTCTAAGATAAATTGTTGAAGAGTATACAAGTTATTGTACAAGTCTGGCTAGGCTATGAAGATACTGAAGATGATTCCAAATGATTACTGGTTACAGAGTTGATACATGCTTAGGAACTTTTAACAGATTTAAAGCACAGGTATGTCTTCAAAACTAAGACCAGATAGAAACGACTAGGATGAATTGAATGTTTGGGAGGAAATACAGAAGGTACACGCACCTAAGATCAAATAGAAACGACTAGTCTTAGGGCTTACATGACAAATACTTTATGTACAATACAGGTGTACTATTATTTATCTAAGAATAGACATGTTTCAGGCATTTCTGTATGTCTCTCAATCTGAAACATAATAAGACAGAGAAGGAATGATAAAAGGTAGATGGATTTTCTAGAACATACTTTGTCAACTTTGAGAGAATTTCCATACTAACTATCCTTTTAAACCTGGACCTCTTCATTCACTCTGACTTATAAGTTCTGTAATATAAAACAACAAGAAATTGTATTCAAAATAAAAGAAAAAAATTTACAAGACAAGACCACCAGTTGAATATTATGAGAATATTAGACTACTGAATACCTCTTTTTGACTTCTCTCCTCTATTCCTTCCATCTGATCCTCTGTTCTCTCAGTCTTCTCTCCCTTATTATCTAATTCTACTACTTCTCTCTTTTTTCCTTTCTTCAAATTTTTAACTTTCAACTCTGTTTCTGATTTATTCAAACTGGCTAGGATATCGATTCCAACTAATTTCTCCAATACATCACATATTTGATCCAAATACCCAACTCTCCTCTAGTATGTTTCTAGCATATTTTTTCATTATTCATCTTCTACATCCTATCTTGTTTTCTAGGTACAAGCCCATTTCTGAGCTCTTTCATTATTCAGAAGATCTTCTTCTTCTGGATTCTGGACTTGATAGGCAACTTTTAATGCTGCACAGAGTATACAAGTGGTTGTATTTCTGAAGAAAATAAATTAAAGAAAAAATGAAGACAATCAGACTTACAAAGATAGCTAAAGGGCACAGAATTGTCCTATTTTGTAACAACATTAACAGGAATTAAGGGGCCCCATTTGCAAATTCATAATCTTTTTTTCTACTTCTTATTTTTTTTAGTCTCAGACACTCTCATATGGTATTAGATATTTTTAATGCTTTTTAAAAAGGACCAGAAGCTTGATAAGGTTCATATTTTCAAAGAAGTCTGAACTGCACACCTGTTGAAGTTGTTTAAAATAAATGTCCATTCAGAAGTGAAAAACTTCTGAGCAATGCATTTCCTCTATTTCATGGACTTGATTTTCTTCCTCTACTCTCATTCTTTCTTCTTCTTTCTGGATTCTTTTCTCTTTCTCCCTTTTCTTTTTTTCTTCCAATCACAATTGTTTTGTGGTCCAAGCTTTTTTCTTAGCCTTGCATTCAGTCAATGCCTTCTCCATTCATGTCTCTTTTTTGATTCTCTATTGTTTAGAAGTCTTATAGTCTTGCTTAAACTCATCATTTGAGTCAGAAGAAATGAGAGTATTAAGAGTATTTGTAGAAGATATGGTTGTGGTTGAAGATTATGAAAGAAAAAATTTGGTAAAGTCTTTTTATCACTCCAATCAGGTGATAATTGTATTGCTTATACATTGAGAGCTTCTGAGGCTCAGTCCTAAAGAGGGGATACTGTTATATTCTGGAATTTTGTAGTTCTTTTATTTTATTTTATTTTATTATATTTTATTTATTATTATTATTATTATTCTCCTTTCATAATAGATCTCCTAGTTAGCTAAATCTCCTGTAATTACATTGTAGTCTATATTCTGTGTACATCTCCTTTTCCAGATTTGTATATATACCATATAGTTATAGTATAGTTGTCATAAAACCACCTGAATCTAAAATTGTATGACTAGAGGGATGGGAAGAACAGGACTTATTTTTGGATGAACTAGATAAGGGATTCTAAAAATAGAAATGGAGATAAGATAAGATAAGGATCACATGACAGGTCACATGATGGAATATTCTGGAAGGATCATGGAAAGTTACTTAAGCATACACATAAATAAATAGAAATTGTGTATAAGTAGGTAGAGCAATCCATAGAGGGACTCCATTGAGTTCTCTTTGTTTTTCTCTAACATTAAGTGTGATAAGAAAAGTCATCTTGACTACTCTTGTCATTACAATAGTTCTCTAGTTTGTAAATTAATCTTACTTGTATCTACTCTTTTCTTATATACCTCCTTTTCAACTTATACTCTGATGACTCCTTTACTCTAAAGTTAGTGACCAACACAGCAATAGAAGATTGGGGCACAACACACAAGTTGAAGCCAAGGTTGTTCCCTCTATTGTTACTGAATACAATCTCTGGACATTACTTGACAAAACTCCAGATCTCATATTCTATTTCATTTCTTTGGTATTATACTTGTAAGCAAGTTCCGAATATCATTTGGACCTTGGAATAATTATTTTATTAATCTTTTTCTCTTTATTTATCACCCTGCTACCTCCAACACTACTCCATGACAGTATCAATGAAACCATTCTCCAATAGTTTAATCCAGAACTAAATGCAGAGGTCTATATGCTGAGAAGTGTAGACTCTGTGTCTGAGGAGGATGGAATGCACCATGCTTATCCTGCAGAGTTTCTTCAACAACTCAACAGTGGTGGATTACTACCTGCTTTACTTTGTCTTAAGGTTGGCTGTCCAGTTATTTTACTGAAGAACTTGGATCCAGGAGAAGGACTTTGTAATGGGACAAGAATGGTAGTGTTGAATGTGAGAAGAAAGGTACTCCAGTGTAGGATTATCAGCAAGGATAGGAGATTTAAAGGAAAGGTTGTGTTGATTCCAAGGATCAGGTTATCACCCAATGCAGAGACATTACCTGTGCCACTCAAAAGACTTCAATTCCCAGTCAGGCTGGCCTTTGCTATGACTATTAACAAGTCTCAAGGACAATCAGTGGAGCATGTGGGGATTAATCTTGAGACATCAGTGTTCTCACATGGACAACTTTATGTAGCCTTTTCAAGATGCACTTCACCTTGGAATATTTCAGTGCTTCTTCCTGAACAGAGTCAAGAGAACAGAAGAACACTTAATGTTGTATACAAGAAGTATTCAATAGTATTAGATTATAGATTGTATTTGTATTGAACAATAGACTAAGTTACTTAGAAAGTTGAAGTCAGTCCACTATGCTCCCTGCCTTCAACACATACTTAATACCATTGAGAATCAGTAGAGGGATGAAAACCTCATTCATTTACATGGTGGGTAAATACCACCCCATGTGTCCCCTGAGACACCATTCCTAGCTCAGAACGAGCCAGCCAAGTCCTCCCGGTCCGAGTGAAACACACATCCTCATGTCCCTTTATTCTCCCCCTTCGTATCCATGCTCAATTTCTTCTTGTAGTACAGAGCCTGGCCCAGTCGTAGTTTCAGTATAAGTCAAGGCCTTGTGCCTCAGTAGTCAGTAGACTACCGCGGACTGTGTTCGTACACCGCGTGATAAATTGTTGAATCAAAAAAAAACAAAAACATGGCGGGTAAACCGGTAAATGTATGATCCATCAATTGACAGTTAGCGTCAGACTTGATGGGGCTCCTCTATTTGGAGCCGATCACGATGTGTCACTTACTGAAGTCTCAGCTCACTTCCCTTGTCACAGATGCAGACTGAAGATCAGTGTATGACTTTACTAGTAGTACAACATTGGAAAATTAGCGAGTGGTCTTTGGTCTTATATAGCATTCCTACCGAGACAACGGCGATCCATGAATTATACTGCATCTGCATCAGTTCTCCCGGAAACTCCTGTGTACCAAGGCCGAAATATGATATATGGTTTGCGAAGGACTCACGAGTGAGCCTGATTTGGATAAGTTGGCTGCTTTGATGCTCAGAAGCCATTTTTAAATAAATAAGTGATTCTGGACAAACACATGATGCTGGATTGCAGTCAGGAAAGTTGCCGTTGTATAGCGCGCTCTCATTGCGATTCCATCCTCAAGGTGCTGTGTTTGATGAGCTTCCCACACAAACATACTACAAATAGGGGAGGCGCTCAGAAAATTATCAAGTCATGAGACGTCCGAGACTGAGAAGAACAATTGAGTTTGATCACCAACTGTTCATCCGTCAAATGTTCAAACATGATGCTCCTGACAAAGATATGCCTCTGATACGCGCCAAGTTGACTTGTTGGTGCAAGGCATGAATTTGAGTTTTTCAGGGATCGCATGAAAAATCCAAAAATAAATGGGCAACTTGTAGTCATACTTGTTCGAGGTTTCAGGCTAATGCCCCGGAGAATACATGATGCAGAGTGAATGAATGATATCACAGGCGGATACGCGTGGCGGTGCCATACATAAAGGAGTGCAGCATCCGCGTTTCTCGCTTCCTGCCTCCACATCATTTTCATTCTTATGGGTGCCCAACAAAGCCGCTCAGGTTCTCCGTCAGCTACCGAGACTCATACTCATAGATTTACGCGCCATCTAAGGCGACATTCAGGCATTGACAAGCTGTTTAAATCATCAAAAAGCCCCGAACCTACGAAAGAAACGAACGAGTCCGAGGGCAGCGGCAGCGGCAGCAGCGAGAGCACATCAACACCAGCAGTGACGTCTGTGAATGAAGGTCTTTCTCAGAGCACACTGGGCGGAAAAGCAGTTTCAACAGCAGCGCCAGTAAGTGCCGTGGTGTTGCCCAAACACTATCCAAATTAATCACATTCTCCCACCCTCAGATTCTTACTCCTGCTTTCCAGCAAAGTGCGTCACCCATGTCTCCAGTAACAGTCCCATGCTCTGTGCGCCTATCTACCATTGACCCATTCATCATACAAACCACTTACGAATAGTATCGAACCGGCCGGACGCTCGGCAGCGGAACCTATGCTATTGTCAAGGAGGCTATCCACATCGATACGGGCAAATATTATGCCTGCAAAGTCATCAACAAAAAACTTATGGAAGGTCGGGAATACATGGTACTCATGTGTCTCTCTTGACATTTGCAGAATTCAAATCTCCATCTCTAGGTCCGTAATGAGATTGCTGTACTGAAGAAAATCTCGAGTGGTCATCCCAACATCGTAACTCTACGCGATTACTTTGAAGTATGCAATTACTTTCAAAGTTTCACTTTTTCACTCATAGAGCATAATTAGACTACCCACAATCTCTACCTGTGCTTTGATCTCTGTACAGGTGGTGAGCTGTTCGATCGGATATGTGCCAAAGGCAACTATTACGAAGCGTCAGTTTGTCTATGATGGATTCCTGTCACGAGGCTTTTCTCACTTTCCCCAGTGACGCTGCGGACCTTGTGCGAACCATACTCAAAGCTGTGAAATACATCCATGACTCTGGTGTCGTTCATCGCGGTTCGCACTACTTTCTATCCGCCTATCGTCGTTCCTAATCCTCAACATTTGATCTTCTAGACCTCAAGCCTGAAAACTTGCTTTTCCGAACACCAGCCGAAGATGCTGACATCATGATTGCTGATTTCGGCCTGAGCAGAGTTATGGATGATCATAAGCTTACCCAGTTGACTGAGATATGTGGTACTCCAGGTGTACGTTCTGTCCCCCTATCTCACAGCACCATGAAACCCAGAGTATCTTCAACTTAGTACATGGCTCCAGAGATTTTCAAACGGAGTACGGTTTGGCATTTCAATCTCTAGCGCACGCAGCTCAACGATTTTGAACAGCCGGTCACGGAAAGCCTGTTGATGTATGGGCGATGGGAGTCATCACCTACTTCCTCCTCGCAGGCTACACTCCTTTCGACCGCGACACTCAACAACAAGAAATGGAGGCTATTATTGACGGCGACTATAAATTTGAACCTGCAGAATACTGGGCAAATGTTTCGCAAACCGCCAAGGATTTTGTCAAATTCTGCCTCACTGTCAACCCCGCTGATCGCCCAACAACTGCTCAGGCTTTGGATCACAAGGTTCCTTCCTCTCTTTTCTCTCCTTTCTGGTGCATTAAAAATAAGTGGATCATAGTGGCTGGCCGATGAGAAACCTCACTTTGTCACTCTTGATGGACAACCTGCCGATCTCCTGCCTCACGTCAAGAAAGCATTCAATGCCAAACAAGCTTGGCGAAAAGCTGCTTTCAGTATCACTGCTGTCAGACGTATGACAACTCTTGCACAACAATCCAACGGCAACAATCATGCGCAGCTTCGTGCCGAACTTGACCAATACAAACAGGAATCCGAGAAGGTATGTAGATGTTCCGTCATTTTGAACAGTTGCTGATGCCCTACGGACTTTATAGGAGGCACTGGAAGATGCTTCAATTACGCACCAGCATAAGGAGGACGAGGAATCGATAGGTCATGATGACCTGGTCAAGCGCTTTGAGCAGACCAAAGTTGAAGAGTAGTTTTGAAAATTGAATCGGACTTCTGTATTTGTTCTCATTTTTGGTTTTATCGTGGCGTATCTCTACTATGTACATCCGAAAACTTGCTGATAACTCAAGATGACTGATTCGGCCGAAAGTTAATTAGTTTGTGATCATCTGGACTAAATCTTGTACTCTGCACCACAATCTGATTTTATCCTTATTCTCATGTTCCGTCTCACCTGTCGTTCTCTCAGGTCTACTGCTAGTCGAACACTAGCTACTGCAGTTCCCAACAATGTTGTCCACATTGTCGAAGTCAGTCCACGCGACGGACTTCAGAACGAAAAAGGCAGTGTCATCCCTGTGCAACTGAAAGCCGAACTCGTGGACCGACTGGTTCGAGCTGGTGTCACAAATGTCGAAGCAGGCAGCTTCGTCAGTCCCAAGTGGGTTCCCCAGGTAAGCCACTCCGAATCTAGTGATAGATACACTGATATCCATTCATTAGATGGCTGGAACCGCCGACGTTTTGAAACAAAAAACCACTATTCCTGGAGTTCATTACGCTGTTCTTGTTCCAAACCAACGGGGTTTGGATGATCTTGTCTCCCTCCTCTCTGCTCAACCCTCCTCCCCTCCCCTCACCGACGAGATCTCCATTTTCACAGCTGCAACAGACGCCTTTACCCGTGCCAATCTCAATTGTACCATCTCTGAGTCTCTCACTCGTCTCTCTTCCGTCGCCCAAACTGCTCTCAACAGTGATCTTCGTGTCCGAGGATATGTTAGTGTTGCAGTTGCTTGTCCTTACACTGGTAAAGTCGATTACAAAAGGGTAAGAGAGATATCAAAGCAGCTGATAGAGATGGGTTGCTACGAGGTTAGTCTTGGTGATACTGTAGGTCAGGGTACACCTTTCGAGGTGCAGGAGATGATCGAGGAAGTTGCAAAAGATGTCCCCGTTTCGAAACTCGCAGTGAGTGTTTATGAATTTCAGTGATATAAGATCTCAACCCTTCCTAGGGACATGTGAGCTCAAAATATCCAGTTTTATTTTCCGGATCTCATTTGTTTATAGTTCCACGACACGTTCGGTACAGCAGTAAGCAACGTAGTTGCTTCGCTGGACTCTGGTATCCGCACCATCGATGCCTCAGTTGGTGGACTTGGTGGATGCCCATACTCTCCAGGCGCAACAGGAAACGTCGCAACAGAAGACGTCCTCTATGCCCTGCAAAACTCACCATACTCAGTCGCAGGGACAGTCAATGGTACAATTGACTTGAATCAGATGGTCGACATTGGATGGTGGATTAGCGAGAAGCTTGGACGAGAAAGTGTGAGCCGAGTGGGCAGAGCAGTTCGTGCACGCAAGACAAGACAAGAACAGGAGAAAGCGAGAAGCAGGTTGTAGTCTTATACACATTAGTTATTCCAATATATTTATCCTCATATAGTATTGACACTAGTTCAATGACGGCTAACGAGATCTGAATGTGAAATACTTGGCGTTAAAAATCAATCAAAATATAATCAATCACCACCGGTCTCCAACAACCGAACGATCCCAAAAGCACTACCTGCAGCTATGCCACCCACCATGAGAGTGCTAAATGCACCCCAGATATAAGCTTTAGCACCGACACCCGCTCCGGTCACCCGTGCCTTGATCGCTCCAAAAACAAGTAACACAATACCAGTGACCAGACACGAGTAGATGAGTGCGATATGGGCTTTCGGGATGAAGAGGTAGGGCAACAGGGGAATAAGTCCACCAATAAGGTATCCCATCCCAATCGTGAACGCCGATACATAAAGACGAAGAGCCGGGACTTCCTCTGAACACCGTCGGTCACAATTACAGATATCAACAATGACATCAGGGACATACCCAAACCTTGTCCAAATCTCAGCAAAAAAGCAGTCAAACCGACTTCTTTACTCCATTTCAACCCTTGATGTTCAGCATCGTGGCTACTTGTCGCAGTCGTTGTCAATTCTTCCCCATTATCGTTTACCTCAACCTCACGTAAACATTGCGCCACCGCATGGCATGCTTTATCGTCGACACCGACAGGCCCCAGGATCTCGGTAACTTCACGCTCCATTTCTCCGGCACAGCTGCGTTTGACACGCAATGCAGTTTGGGACTGAAGGTACCGATAATGATCACGCTCAGCCTGGGATGCAAGAAAACCACCAATACCCATGGAAATGGCACCAGCAATGAGTTCGGCGACACCACCGAGAACTACAAGTCTTGAATTGCCTAGAGAAGAAAGACCGGCAGTAAGAGCAAATGGCACTGTCAGTCCATCTGAAAGACCTATGATGCTACACCCAGATCAGAAAATCTGTTATAAGAGCACCGATACTATTGCAACTCACACATCTCTGACAACATCAGGGTCTATAAGAGTACGCTCTTCTTTCCTCAGCTCTTTGCAACAGATACCGTCTGCACGGGAATGTCGAGCGCACTTGGCAACTAAAGGGGTCGCTACATTCGATTCTGCACGGTCTATCGGCCATACTGGAGCCCTCGATCTGTGAGAGGTACCCTGCCTATGAGGCAAAGGAACGACAGTAGCGACTGAAGAAATTGAAGTATCCGATGCAGACATAGTGGAGATAGATAGAAGTGTTCTTTTCTAATATGGCTATGATCACTGTTGGGTCACGTGCGTTCTTTTTGGCTGGCGATTTTTATTTTCCGCAGGCTATGTTGCGAACGGTGTAAGTACGCTGTCCAAGCCAAAGCCGATTGTCTGAACATCGTCTAGGAAACCACGAAATGCACGTTCAAAGCGGGCTATGGAGGCCCGTCTGCCAAAAGAGGTTGAGGATCCTCGCACATGTGTTTTCGTCAAGGGAACCCATGCTGGTGAAATAGTAAATCATGCCATGAAGGAGCTCGTATGTTATCCTTACATATGTCTCGTTGATTGATCTGAATGCTTTCTACTAGATGATCTTGAAACGTCCAAATGCAATTGCATTCACCAAGAAAAATGAGATCCACCCATTCGACTCCTCGTCAGACTCCCAATCGTCTCTCGAGTTCTGGTCCAATAAAAATGATGCATCTCTCTTCCTTGTTGGACAATCTACCAAAAAGCGGCCAAATGGTCTCACCTTTGTCCGCATGTTCGACAGTCGTGTCCTCGACATGATCGAAGTCGGTGTCGATAAGTTTGTCAGTATGGATAACTTCAAGGTACATATCTGCATCCTTCCTATGCCTTCTCATCATGTTCTTCCAGACCCCAAAATCAACGCCGGGAAACAAACCCCTTCTTCACTTTGCTTCAGACCTCTTTGAAACTCACCCTCGCTTTTCCCAACTCAAATCCATGCTTATATCCTTTTTCAACGGCGAGACAATTGAATCCATCTGCCTACCGGGCGTTGAACATGTCATCAGCATCTCACTTGGACCTACCCCACAAACTCTCACCACCGCCTCTACCGATCTTTCTAATACCACTCCCGAAAACCCCTCATCGCTCCCCAAAGTCCACATCCGTTCCTACACCATCAAACTAAAAGCCTCAGGCATCCGCATACCCACAGTTGAACTGAATCCCATGGGACCTTTCCTCGATCTCTCCCTTCGACGATACACACCACCTGACCCAGAACTCCTCAAGCAAGCGCTCAAGAGACCGAAACTCAAGAAGCAAGATGTTGAGAAGGGACTCGGGAAGAAGAAGAAGAATATGGAGGTTGACGAGATGGGCGATTTGAGAGGTCGTGTTCATGTTGCTAAACAAGATTTGTCAAGGTTGCAGACGAGAAAAATGAAAGGTTTGAAATCCAAGTTTGAAGAGGAAGATGTTGAGGAACAAGAAACACCAAAGCCGAAGAAGCAGCGGTTCTTGTAATTCTCCTAGTGGTCTGTATGGTTTTTTATTGCTGATCAATGGTATATTGTTCACTACGCACTACAAGCTATGACATGGGAAACCAGAAGCCAAAAGTAAAAATACCCAATTCTCTATGTATAGTTTTCTATCAAAAAAAAGAGGGAAAAAAGACAGACAAAGACAGATAGATGACGACAGAGAAAGACGGAAACAGAGAGTTAAAGACGGAGCGACAGAAAGATGCAGAAACAGAAAGAGAAAGAAACAAAGAGGAGAGAAGAAGAAGAAGAAAGATAATTGAAAACCCAAACAACTGCAAGTTGTCAATACTTCCTACAATTGCGCTTTGGAACTTACAAGTATCGTCAGTATGCCCTTGACACGTCAACATGAAATTCACCTTGCAAATAGTCCCCTGGTGCAACTGCTATCCGATCTCTAACGGCGGACGACATTGAATGTTCTTCAAGTGGCGTTTGAGCCCTCAGAGTTGGTTCCACTGGTAGTAGATTGCCCTCCAATAATGAGCTGTGCGCGTTAACACTCCGTTCTTCATTCTTCCGAGGTCTTGTCGATAACATCCTTCTTGCTTCATCTCTCGCTCTTGTTGCTAGCCACTCCGAAGCCTTCTCGAAAAATACCAATCCTTCCTCAATCGAAATACCAAAATTATCGATAATGTCGAATATTGCATCGAACTCATCTTCATGGCCTTCTGCCAAGGTAGTGCGGTTTCTATTGTCATCGTTTTTCATGCCCAGGAAAACATCCGTCTCCTGTGGAAACTTGACGCCGAAGCCGTTAGCATGGCAATTCAGAAGGGAAGATGATGTGTCGAGAATGAACTGTGATCCGTTGCAGTTGTCTCCTCCATAGTCCTCACGACTATGCACTACTGTCAATTCAAACTCACCATTCGCTAAAGGTATGAAGATGACCACCGACCTATCTTTGGGCGTGACTCACTCTTATTCCACTCCGTATCAACCCCTTGTACGGAACCATAGCCTTGCATGGAGTCTGTAGGCACATCGTAAACCACCTCAGGACGAAACGCTCAAGCTCACCAAGAGAGCAATCACAATCTCCTTCATAACCTTCATCATCCTCATTAAACCACACTGGAAATTCTGAATCACATTCGTCCATGAACTCCAAAACTTGAGTCCAATCATCCTCTTGATCGCGACAAGGCCGAATAGGACATGGAGGAAATACTTCAGAAGAAGGACTCTGAACAACTATAGTGAAGTGGCCATGATGAATAACTCCCGCCCACAACAGGTAATCACCTTCAACGGACCTATTCTAGGGGTAAATACATCCCCTTCAAGACATAGGCTCATAATGTCACTAGAAACGTTCGCTCCGACCAGTGTCAGCAAACATTGGTATTTTCAAATATCATACTATACTCACCAAATTCCCTGAAGAAGTTATCATCTGGATGAACGAAATCATATCTTTGCATGAAGTCGAATAGCTCAGACAGGTCCTCCTCTGGCCCTCGAATAGGACGAAACGGCCAAGGAACGTCGATAGAGCTCGACTTGATTTCATCATTAGGAAAGGAACACAAAAGTTCGGATGATTCCTCATCTTCGAGAGTATTTGGCTCGTCGAGGATGAGAATCTGCTGAACTTCGGGCAGCTCAGCACTCTCTGGTCCTTGATAGTCCCTGATTTCCTGCCCCAAGTTATCATTTACACGACGAACCTCCTCAACGACCCTGTTTCCTGGGTCAACCTCTCCAGTCCGTACTTTGGCAATACTTCCATCATCTTCCTTGGAGAAGTAATACTCAAGCACTGAAAAAGAATGTTTTAGATCAGTATCACTTTTTCACCAACCTAGAACCTACTCCCAAACAGTACATCCTCGCCATCGGACTCATTCGAGACCCCCATCGTGACTCCAACCTCTTCGCACTCTTTCTCCATTTTCTGAACTCCATGCTCACTCTCAGCATCGTCAACGGACGTGATTGACGACGACATGGACTCTCTTTCACTGAAACATTCGCTCTCTTCCGTTATTGTAGTCTCCGCCGAGAGGATTGACTGCCTGTCCAAATTGTAATCAGAATTCGAATTATCACCATAGTGGACCGTCGCCTCGATGAGCTTGGATGGCATAAAAGCCATTTCTTCTTCTCCTGGGTACCCTAGCAAAGAGTCAATAATAAAAACTAGATTCACTGAGGAATATCGCACAAGGGCCACGATTGATTTCCGGGCCTGGAACACAGGCAGACAAGTCAGCAACGTTGATCAATCCACCAACATTCCTAAGGATAAGTTGGGCTATGAGGCCACGACTTTAATAAATCGTGACCGGTTAGAAAAATTTCTTTTACAATACCTTCGATATCTGTAATCCCGTTGTTAGTACTGACAATGTAAGGGTCGGTAGTATAAGCCGCTGTTTCCTCGTGCATCCAGAAGGAATACAGCACGTCCCAGAAGAATGCGTATATAGTAGAAAGATAAGATACGAGAATAAAAGACATTGAGTTCAGATATGAAATAAAACTTACCCTTATAATCGAAGAAGTAGTGGCTGACTTTTCATAAGTCAGGTCCCAATGGAATACAAGTCCTCTAAAAGAAAATACGTCTGAGAAGTTCAAAAATATCTCATTTCTTGTCCGTACTTTACAGAGGAGATAAAATGATTACTTTGGCTGCTAATGAAAGAAAACTCTCTGTCGGGGAATCGAACCCCGCTTTCGCGCGTGACAGGCACGTGTACTGACCGATATACTAACAGAGAACTGCGCCTTGACTGTTGCTTGAGGTTATATATCATATTGCTCAATGGATTATGATCACTCCCGACCCTGATTTCTCCAGAAGTGGCTTACAAATTTGCTATCCTAAAATAGGGAGGGCCTACACCTTGAAAACGCTAGCATACAGCGCCTGTTGTTCAGTAACTGATTTTGTGTTCATCACTGAGACGAAGCGGAGAGGACAGTGTACTGATGTCATGTTTTTTGGTCAGTGGCCTCAATAATGCCGTAATATTCCCTAGGTGTTAGTCAGTTTCAAGGGGTCGGATAGCTAATCCAAGGGCCTTGTGACATCAATTGTGTACCAATCCATCAAATAGTCAATCAACGATCGATGGTTATTATAGCTGAATGAACTTGAAAATATGATAGCTGTATGAAACAGTGATTTTGAGTAGAAAATCTGTCATAACTAATATTCTGGGAGGGAGAATTGATAATGTCTAGTCAGAGAAAGCTTCTGAAAGAGCTAACCTTTGATTGTTAGATCGAGAAATTTACTATTCCCTTTTTGAAAGGCCCAACATACTATAGCAGGAACAAATAAGAGAAACTCAAAAACCTACTTGCTAGAATGGACAAGATAGGGAAAACCTATCAACTGATCACATGTAAATAGTGGTATAGATGATGAGAGATTACCACTAATTTGACAACCTGATCATAAGGACAGAATAGCAGTCAGAGAATCTCGTGACACGCGTGCTACTATTGCGCATGAAGCTTTGTACGAAGCTTTGTACATCACACGGCATAATTTATCCGCCTCTATCACTTGCTGACTTCCATGACACATGCCTTTCAACAATTTGAGTCCAGCTGCTGGAGAGTCATGAGGAGCTCAGACATCTCCCTGCTACACAATTTTAGTCAAGAACCTACTCTAGTCCAACAATTGGGTCTCCGTCAAGTCGGATACGGAAGAACACATTGATAGATTGCATTGTGACAGTGCATTGTGACAGTGCATTGTGACAACACTATTCAGCTGACAATGACGCAGACGATTTCAAATGCATGCTCACTGTATCACCCACACCCAAACATCGTAAGTGGTGGTACAACTATAACATGCTGTTGCGGACATTCCAAGCGATATGTGAACAAGCCATTGATAGTAGTCTTTGTAGGTATGAAAGCTTTGCCAGGGCTGATTAGGTGAGAGTGATCATTCGTATTGATCTAGGGGGAACTCGGAGCGAGGACTCCCCTTTCTTTCGGGCATGGGATGATAGAGGAAGCCTGAGGCATCACGGTGCGACAGTGTGGCTCATGTGTGGTGCGGGATCGTACGTGATCACGGATTTACGCAGGCTCTTTCACGGCAGAATTGTGTCGACCGACATTCGACATCGCTGTTATCTATGTAATTAAAAGGGACTTATGCTGAGCATGATGACATGATTGATCCTCATACTGCTACAACTCGACGGAACCGTTCACAAAAAGTAGATCACCGTTAAAGGTTTCCTCATGCCCTGGGCCCAGGGTATTGATCTCGGTGCTGGACTTGTGAGATTCTTGGCTGTTAAGATCCGCCCTACCCTAAACTCCTTGTCCAAAGGAGAGCCAACTGGACCCAACGTCCTATTGCAGATATGGACATTGTAAGCTGGCACTATAAGCAAAGTAGCTTA
>Ga0153957_100197_pt1:32500-38030 | contig 38030 bp, 19 predicted proteins | sample TSFL041MetaG_FD_104745 | JGI IMG/M metagenome (GOLD analysis project Ga0153957, IMG submission 104745) | Attine ant fungus gardens microbial communities from Florida, USA - TSFL041 MetaG | ecosystem: Host-associated > Fungi > Mycelium > Unclassified | place: USA: Florida, Wekiwa... | reverse complement strand
AGATCGAGCAAGTTCAAATTGACGTAACATGAAACCTATTAGTCCGAAAGCGCCGTGGAGAGCAACAAAAGTCCACAGACCGCCTAATTGACACCAACGAGTAAAATCTCCTTGTGCTTCTGGGCCCCATAGTAACAACAAAGAGTGTGCTAAACTATTAGCAGGAGTAGAAACTGCCGCGGTTAAGAAGTTGCAGCCTTCCAAATAGGAACTCGCCAATCCATGTGTATACCATGAAGTTACAAAGGTTGTACCTGTAAACCAACCTCCTAACGCGAAATAAGCACAAGGAAAGAGCAATAGACCGGACCAACCTACAAAAACGAAACGGTCCCTCCGTAACCAGTCATCCATAATATCAAATAAATCATTTTCGTCTTTGGTAAATTTCCCAAGGGCTATAGTCATAGTGATCCTCCTATTCAACTACTTCAACCATTTTCGAACACCTCATAGCATTTTCAGGGCGTTCAAGACGTCTATCATTTCTATATGATTTGATTTCTCGTACACTACCCCTTCTTTCTAATGGGTTTCGAATCTAAAAATCATTTATTGGTACATAACCTGACTGAGGTAAATCCATGACTTCAATTCAGTTCTTTTTTTCTAGTCTGACTAACCAACCACCTGAACCTTGAATTGCCTTGTCTTATGACTCATCGATCAAATAGATTAATTTTTTGAAAGAACTGTTCAATAAACAAGTGATTCCTTTTCTCGCTACCAGTTGATCCCCAGACATATTCCTCTCGTTTCATCAACCAATCTTATTCTTGAATCTCGTTTGTGAGATTGATAAAAATAAATATCTTTATGTATTCCGTATAATTTCTATGTGTATTAAACTACTTATTAAACTATTATAGTATCATATATTTTATTACGTTATACTTTAACTCTTTCATTTTCTTTTATTGTGTTATATTTCTTTTTCTCTCATATGAATATACAACTCGGAAGTATATCTTTTCGCGGTTCAAAGCAAGCAATGCACTTCGAAGATTTTTTTCTATTTACCTTTATCTGTCAGAAAAATCATAAAAAAGGAGAATGAATTTCCTAATTTTTTTTTTATTTTAATATTGATATTGTATTTAATTTAATAATAAAAACTGTAAATGAAAGCAGCTTTCTCGCATACATTTTTTATCCCGTTGTCGGAACAAAAATTTCGCATGTATCGATATGGAAATATTTGGTATATGAATACATGCTCTGATCAATTTAGATCTATATAAGATTTATATAGATCTAAATTGGTCCTGTCTTGTGTTCTGGAATTTTAAAATATATTTAAATTGAATTTAAAACGGCTCGTATGTTGTGACTTGGAATAAGCCTTTCTTCGTAGAAGAAGGAAATATTAATTTCTCCCTATAACCCATCTATGAATGATAATATTTAATCAGTAATATCGACAAATTCTTGCAGAGCCAAAAGAAAATAAATATGAAAATTAAATAAAAAAAAGATCTACCGACTGTTACAATTTCATCTTTATCGAGTTATCAAATTTTAATATCAGAATAGTGGATATAGTCATGATTCAATAGGTTAGGTCCACTTACTTTTTTTGTTGTTTTCTAATCTTTAGAATGGATTTGGTTGGAATAATGGAAAGGGATATTTATCGATTCAAGGAGACGACTCTTCATTATTCAATAGAATATTACATTAAATAGAATATTATTCATTATAATTATAATAATAAATAATAATTTCGAATAGCTAATATTAAATATAAAATAATAATAGGACAATTATTCCAAATTCATAATAATATATATTTATTATTATTAGAATCTAAATTTAAATTAGAATACAAATATAAAAAGAATAGAATAAATTAATAAATAAACAAATGTTCCACTTTATAACTATAATTACTATACTATTATTCATTATAATAATAACTTATTATCATTAAATAAATCATTAAATTATGAAATGGAATGATCAGGTTTGTTACTTTTTTAGTATTAGTAGAAATACCACCAATATCTCTATTCCCCTTGAAATAAGAATACTTTGACTGGGATTTTATGAAAAAAGCCAAAGCCCCTTATCGGATTTGAACCGATGACTTACGCCTTACCATGGCGTTACTCTACCACTGAGTTAAAGGGGCCCGTTTTTTTTTATTCAATTACTGAATAAGTCATTCGCCACTATGAGTCTAGTGCATATACTGATTATAATATAGATGGATGTACATTCTAATCTATAGATGTACATAGATATAGTTTAGTGCACATATATATCTTATGCACATGGTGGACCATTCAGGACCGAGAAATTCAATTTCTCTAGTGAGTATAGAGTAAACTAGTGATTATGGGTAAACTCAAAACGGTTTATTAAGATTGGATTTACTAAATAGCAACGCAAGAAATTTTTTAAAGACCGACCCTAATTGAATTGATCCACATCATAACGAAATTCATTTGATTGATACATAGACTTGCCAATTCAATATAGATCTAAGATATTTCCTCGAATCATTGATAAAAAGATTTTTTTTACTTGTTTCTCTAACTCAATTCTTAGAGAAAAAAACAATTTTCAATAACTTGTTGATCCCTATCCCTCTTCCCAGACTTCCAGATTTATCGTTTTTTTTTTTGCATTTCCGAGCTTAGTGTAAGATAAAAATATGTCTATCTAATCTTAACAAAATGAATGAATCAATGAATGAAAGTGGAAGAAATGGAGTTTCATTACCCTTTCTGGTCTCGCGGACCAATCACTCCCCGAAAGGTCCTATACCTCGTATTATTTATATTCGACCTATTTTTTTTTTTACTATTTACTTTTTAATAGAAATATCGATTTATAATGAATATCAATTTATTCGTATATTTATTTTAGTTCTTATATTTATTTGACTCTTTATATTATCGAATCTAATTATTCTATGTATAATTAATTAGAAATAAAATTGGAATAATATTTCAAAGATTTTATGAAATGGTGATTCGAATGAATGATTCATGAATATAAATATGAATCAAAACAAAAGATTCTATGGAATCATGAAAGAGGGATCTTTCCCTCAGATTTAGTCATACCATTAGATTGACAATTTCAAAAAGCTGTTCATACTATGAACATAGTATGAGGGCGGTCGGGTAAGTATGCCCCCATCGTCTAGTGGTTCAGGACATCTCTCTTTCAAGGAGGCAACGGGGATTCGACTTCCCCTGGGGGTAGGGTACTACGCAAGGAAGTTGATCATGGATTATCAATATGCCTGGAATTGATTCTTCCTGGGTCGATGCCCGAGCGGTTAATGGGGACGGACTGTAAATTCGTTGGCAATATGTCTACGCTGGTTCAAATCCAGCTCGGCCCAATAATTCACCGATCCACCATGAAATGAATAACCCATTTGTTGTTCCCCAGAAAGGCCTAATCGGAATACGGAAGACTAAAGAAAAGTGAGATTTTCTGATATATTTTTACCGCTGTTCATTTGCTCTATTTATTTTTTTCCACAAATTCAGATCTTGTTTGCTAATGATCCATCTAGATTCATATAAGGATCCGGAGGTATAAAGTCTAAGGTAAAGAATAAAATAAAGAATAAAGAAAAAAACTCTTTTTTTTTTCATTGAAAGTGAAAGATTGATTTGATTATCAATCAATTTCTAAAAAACGAAAGGATTACTAACAATTTGCGAGACGCTCCCACTAAAGTGCATATCCATGTGGATATCAAGTATATCATGCGGATTTATGTTACAATACGACTATTCTAATCTAAATAAAATAGAAAGGGTTTGAATGAAATCATAAGAATATGTATGATGTATACTTTATTTGCTTGGGATTGTAGTTCAATTGGTCAGAGCACCGCCCTGTCAAGGCGGAAGCTGCGGGTTCGAGCCCCGTCAGTCCCGACGGATCCAAATACAATAAAAAAAAATACATCAATTCATCTCTTCGTTTTCTTTGAAAGGGAGAACAAATAGCAGAATTTCATTCCCCTTGGGAATGCTCTCTTATTTTATTTATTTATTTTTTCCTTTCACATTTCTCATCAAAGAAATACGGGAATTCCCATTTATTCAACTAGTACCGATTGAAAGGCGAAAGGCATATGTAAATTAGTACAATTATTGGTAGAAGCATATTCAGGATTCCAAGAGATACCGTACGGAGTCCGTCTTTTTCGATTATTCCCGATCCGTGTAATGTAATAGAGTACTATATGTTTCAAGTAGGACATACAAAATAAAATTTAACATAGTAACCTTGATATAATACTTTTAAGATTAAAGGTATATCCCTTTCTATTTCTAACTACGATTTTGTGTAACCTCAATTACTAATTGAAATTAGTAATGCGAATTTGAAACAATTTATCTCATTCAACTTTCACACTGAATTTTTGATATATGTGCATCCTGTAATTAATCCAAGGAAATAGTATATTAATAATAGTATATTAATCAAATAAAAAGAAAGCTCAAAAAAGAAGGATCCCATCTCTCTTTCTCTCTTAGCGAGGGCTATCTCTCTTAGTGAGAGTGAGGGAATGAATAATCTTTTTTAAGTTTAAGGGTCCTGCCGAAGAAAGAACAGGGTTTTTAATGAATTTGATGGAATACTATATTTTTTATACCCCGGCTTTCCTTATTATATATTATACTTATACTTCTTTGTTTTCCAAGAAGATTAGATCATTAAAGATTAAAGGGAGGTTCGAACTTACCTTTTTACATTTTGCTTCTATTGTTTATTTTATTGGGTTTTTTATAACCAATGTAAGTAAGTGTAAAGGAGGTCATATGATATCTCATCAGATGCTTAAGGGGGGCGTACTTTATAGAAACTGTAGTTTATAGAAACTAAAGAGTGGAATAGAATGATAAATAACGTAAAAGAATTATTGATCGGATTCATAATCCGAATTGCAATTCGGTATGGATAAAGGATCTTCCTTTGTTATACTATTTAATTCTCGACGATGAATCAATTAATTTGATAGCTCAGATATTGTTATTCATAATATTGATCTGATTCGATATCATCGAGATGTAATTCATACCATTGAATATTGCATTTACAGGCGAAAGGTTTATCAGCTCTATGGGATTAAATCCCGAGTTATTTCAAATTAAATAAAAATGAAACGATGAGATTATGGAAGTAAATATTCTCGCATTTATTGCTACTGCACTGTTCATTCTAGTTCCGACTGCTTTTTTACTTATAATATACGTAAAAACGGTCAGTCAAAATGATTAATTTGACTTAAACTTGACTGTTTCGTTCTTATCAATGATTGAAAAGAAAAAATAAAAATGAAAAGTATTCCAATTTCATGTCTTAAATGAAACAAGCGGACTAGAATTATCAGTATGGTAGAAAGAAATATATGAATCTTTCTACCATACTTATTATATTATTGTAGTATATAAAGTTTTACTGTATAAAGATAGAGGTTTAATATGGATCAATCCACAATATCTATCTTCATAGATATCAATTACATATAGATATAAATTCCATACATCTATGTACA
>Ga0153957_100197_pt1:2500-25000 | contig 38030 bp, 19 predicted proteins | sample TSFL041MetaG_FD_104745 | JGI IMG/M metagenome (GOLD analysis project Ga0153957, IMG submission 104745) | Attine ant fungus gardens microbial communities from Florida, USA - TSFL041 MetaG | ecosystem: Host-associated > Fungi > Mycelium > Unclassified | place: USA: Florida, Wekiwa... | reverse complement strand
ATAAAAATATTGTTTTTTTAATATTATAGAAAATTAGTAAAAAAATATATTTTTTTTTTTTTTTTTGGGGGGGGGGGGGTTCCGTTTTATAGATAAAGAAAATAAAGTGGAAACTCCTTTCTTTATCTTTAGTTGGTGTAACTACTTGAGCCGGATGAAAGGAAACTTTCACGTCCGATTTTGAAGGGGGATATCCTATAGGATCCTACCCAAATTTTTCTTTTGCTAGGCCCATAGCTAAAAAACCTACTTTCTTACGATTACGAGGTTCATTCGAATATGAAATCCAATCCTGGAAATACAGCATCCCACTTTTCTTTACTACCCAAGGCTTCGATGCATTTCGAAATCGAGAAATGTCTACTGGAGCAGGTGCTATACGAGAACAATTAGCCGATCTGGATTTGCGAATTATTATAGATTATTCGTTGGTAGAATGGAAAGAATTAGGGGAAGAAGGGCCCCCGGGTAATGAGTGGGAAAATGGAAAGGTTGGAAGAAGAAAGGATTTTTTGGTTAGACGCATCGAAATAGCTAAGCATTTTATTCGAACAAATATAGAACCAGAATGGATGGTTTTATGTCTATTACCAGTTCTTCCTCCCGAGTTGAGACCGATCATTCAGATAGACGGGGGTAAACTAATGAGCTCGGATATTAATGAACTTTATAGAAGAGTTATTTATCGGAACAATACTCTTATCGATTTATTAGCAACAAGTAGATCGACACCGGGGGAATTAGTAATGTGTCAGGAGAAATTGGTACAAGAAGCTGTGGATACACTTCTTGATAATGGAATCCGCGGACAACCAATGAGGGACGGTCATAATAAGGTTTACAAGTCGTTTTCGGATGTAATTGAAGGCAAAGAGGGAAGATTTCGTGAGACTCTGCTTGGCAAACGGGTGGATTATTCGGGTCGTTCTGTCATTGTCGTGGGTCCCTCTCTTTCATTACATCAATGTGGATTGCCTCGCGAAATAGCAATAGAACTTTTCCAGCCATTTGTAATTCGTGGTCTAATTAGACAACATCGTGCTTCGAACATGGGAGTTGCTAAGAGTAAAATTCGGGAAAAAGAGTCAATTGTATGGGAAATACTTCAGGAAGTTATGCAGGGGCACCCCATATTGCTGAATAGAGCACCTACTCTGCATAGATTAGGCATACAGGCATTCCACCCCATTTTAGTGGAAGGGCGCGCTATTTGTTTACATCCATTAGTTTGTAAGGGATTCAATGCAGATTTTGATGGGGATCAAATGGCGGTTCATGTACCTTTATCTTTGGAGGCTCAAGTGGAGGCTCGTTTACTTATGTTTTCTCATATGAATCTATTGTCTCCATCTATTGGGAATCCAATTTCCCTACCAACCCAAGATATGCTTATTGGGCTCTATGTATTAACGAGCGGGAATCGCCGAGGTATTTGTGCAAATAGGTATAATCCATGTAATCGCATAAATTATCAAAATGAAAAAATGGATGCCAATAGCTATAAGTATACGAAAGAAAAAGAACCCTTTTTTTGTAATTCCTATGATGCAATTGGAGCTTATCGTCAGAAAAGAATCAATTTAGATAGTACTTTATGGCTCCGGTGGCAACTAGACCAACGCGTTATTGCTTCAAGAGAAGCTCCTATCGAAGTTCACTATGAATCTTTGGGTACTTATCATGAGATTTATGAGCACTACTTAATAGTAAGAAGTATAAAAAAAGAAATTCTTTGTACATACATTCGAACCGCTGTTGGTCCTATTTCTCTTTATCGAGAAATCGAAGAAGCTATCCAAGGGTTGTGCCGGACCTGCTCATATGGTACCTAACCTAATAGTATGGTATTTATGCTAAGTAATTCTATGACACTGATGTGAATTAGTGTCTCTCTGGTTCAATTAGGACCATAGTTCCTGCATTTTTACGCGAATTTAAATCGAGAAAAGGACGTTTTCCAATCATTGACTCAAACCCATTGTCGAACCCCACTCAGCGGAATATGGAGGTACTTATGGCAGAACGGGCCAATACGGTCTTTCACAATAAAGTGATAGATGGAACTGCCATTAAACGACTTATTAGCAGATTAATAGATCACTTCGGAATGGCATATACATCACACATTCTGGATCAAGTAAAGACCCTCGGGTTCCAGCAAGCCACTGCTACATCCATTTCATTAGGAATTGATGATCTTTTAACAATACCTTCTAAGGGATGGTTAGTCCAAGATGCGGAACAACAAAGTTTGGTTTTGGAAAAACACCATTATTATGGAAATGTACACGCAGTAGAAAAATTACGACAATCCATTGAGATATGGTATGCTACAAGTGAATATTTGCGACAAGAAATGAATCCTAATTTTAGGATGACTGATCCTTTTAATCCAGTACATATGATGTCTTTTTCGGGAGCTAGAGGAAATGCATCTCAAGTACACCAATTAGTAGGTATGAGAGGGTTAATGTCGGATCCACAAGGACAAATGATCGATTTACCCATTCAAAGCAATTTACGTGAAGGACTGTCTTTAACAGAATATATAATTTCTTGCTACGGAGCCCGAAAAGGAGTTGTAGATACTGCTGTACGAACATCAGATGCTGGATATCTTACACGCAGACTTGTGGAAATTGTTCAACACATTGTTGTACGTAGAACAGATTGTGGTACTATCCGAGGTATTTCTGTGAGTACTCAAAATGGGGCGATACCGGAAAGGATTTTTATACAAACATTAATTGGTCGTGTATTAGCAGATGATATATATATGGGCCCACGATGCATTGCCGTTAGAAATCAAGATATTGGGATTGGACTTGTCAATCGATTTATAACCTTTCAAACACAACCAATATCTATTCGAACCCCTTTTACTTGTAGTAGTACATCTTGGATCTGCCAATTATGTTATGGCCGAAGTCCTACTCATGGGGGCCTGGTCGAATTGGGAGAAGCTGTAGGTATTATCGCGGGTCAATCTATTGGGGAACCGGGCACTCAACTAACATTAAGAACCTTTCATACCGGCGGAGTATTCACAGGGGGTACTGCAGAACATGTACGAGCCCCTTCCAATGGAAAAATTAAATTCAATGAGGATTTAGTTCATCCCACACGTACACGTCATGGGCATCCCGCTTTTATATGTTATATATACTTGTATGTAACTATTGAGAGTGAAGATATTCTACACAAGGTCACTATTCCGCCAAAAAGTTTTCTTTTAGTCCAAAACGATCAATATGTACAATCAGAACAAGTTATTGCTGAGATTCGCGCGGGAACCTATACGTTTAATTTTAAAGAGAGGGTTAGAAAAAATATTTATTCTAACTCAGAGGGAGAAATGCACTGGAGTACCGATGTATACCATGCACCGGAATTTACATACAGCAATGTACATCTCTTACCAAAAACAAGTCATTTATGGATAGTATCAGGAGGTTCATGCCGCTCTAGTGTAGCCTCTTTTTCGCTTCAAAAGGATCAAGATAAAATTAGCGTTCATTCTCTTTCTGCTGAAGGAAGATCTATTTCTAGTCTGTCAGGAAATAATGATCAAGTAAGACAAAAATTCTTTAGTTCAGATATCTTTGGTAAAAAAAAAAAACAAAGTGAGATTCCTGATTATTCAGAACTTAATCGAAGGGGTCATTGTAATTTAATATATCCTGTTATTCTCTACGAAAATTTTTATTTATTGGCAAAGAGACGAAGAAATAGATTCATCATTCCATTACAATTGATTCCAGAACGAGAAAAAGGGCTAATGCCTCCTTCCGGTGTTTCGATTGAAATACCCGGAAATGGTATTTTTCGTAAAAAAAGTATTCTTGCTTATTTTGATGATCTTCAATACAGAAGAAAGAATTCAGGCATTACGAAATATGGGACTACAGGGGGGCATTCCATCCTCAAAAAGGAGGATTTGATTGAGTATCGAGGAGTCAAAGAATTGAAGCCAAAATACCAAATGAAAATAGATCGATTTTTTTTCATTCCCGAGGAAGTACATATTTTGCCAGAATCTTTTTCCATAATGGTACAGAACAATAGTCTCATTGGACTAGATACACGAATCACTTTAAATACAAGAAGCCGAGCGGGCGGATTGGTCCGAGTGGAGAGAAAAAAAAAATGGATTGAACTTAAAATCTTTTCTGGAGATATCCATTTTCCTGGAGAGATGGATAAGATATCCCGACACAATGATATCTTGCTCCCGCTTGGAGCGGCAAAAAAAAATGCTAAGGAATCAAAAAAAAAATTGAAAAATTGGATCTATGTCCAATGGATCCCACCTAACAAGAAAAAGTATTTTGTTTTGGCTCGACCCGTAATCATATATGAGATAGCGGACGGTATAAATTTAGTAACACTTTTCTCCCAGGATCTCTTGCACGAAAGGGATAATATGGAACTTAGAATTGTCAATTATATCCTTTATGGCAATGGCAAACCAATTCGGGGAATTTATGGAACAAGTATTCAATTAGTTCGGACTTGTTTATTGTTGAATTGGAAACAAGACAAAAAAAGTTCTTCTGTCGAAGAGGCCCACGCTTCTTTTGTTGAAGTAAATACAAATGGTATGAGTCGAGATTTCCTGCGAATCGATTTAGTGAAATCCCATATTTCGTATATCAGAAAAAGGAAAGATCCGTCAGGTTCAGGATTGATCTTTGATAAGAGGCCAGACCGCACCAGTATCAATCCATTTTATTCTATTTCTTCCAAGGCAGGGATTCAACAATCACTTAGCCAAAATCAAGTAACTATTCGTACGTTGTTGAAGAGGAATAAGGAATGCCAATCTTTTATAATTTTGTCATCATCTAATTGTTTTCAAATGGGTCCATTCAACGATGTAAAATATTACAATGATGTAATAAAAAAAGAATCAATGAAAAGAGATAGTCTAATTCCAATTAGGAATTCCTTGGGACCTTTAGGATTAGGAAGAACCCCTCAAATTGCGCATTTTTATTCATTTTACCATTTAATAACTTATAATCAGATCTCGGTAACTAAATATTTACAACTTGACAATTTCAAACAGACTTTTCAAGTGCTTAAATATTATTTAATGGATGAAAATGGTAGGGTTTCCATTTATAATAATCCCGATCCGCGCGGTAACATCGTTTTGAATCCATTCAATTTGAATTGGAATTTTCTCCATCATAATTATTGTGAAGAAGCGTCTAGAATAATTAGCCTTGGGCAGTTTATTTGTGAAAATTTATGTATAGCCAAAAACGGACCGCACTTAAAATCGGGTCAAGTTCTAATTGTTCAAATTGACTCTGTAGTAATAAGATCAGCTAAAGCTTATTTGGCCACTCCGGGAGCAACCGTTCATGGCCATTATGGAGAAATCCTTTACGAAGGAGATACATTAGTTACATTTATATATGAAAAATCGAGATCTAGGGATATAACGCAAGGTCTTCCAAAAGTGGAACAAGTGTTAGAAGTGCGTTCGATTGATTCAATATCGATGAACCTAGAAAAGAGAATTGAGGGTTGGAACAAGAGTATAACAAAAATTATTGGAATTCCTTGGAGATTCTTGATTGGTGCTGAGCTAACTATAGTGCAAGGGCGTATCTCTTTGGTTAATAAGATCCAAAAAGTTTATAGATCTCAGGGGGTGCAGATTCATAATCGACATATAGAAATTATTGTGCGTCAAATAACATCAAAAGTGTTGGTTTCAGAAGAGGGAATGTCTAATGTTTTTTCACCCGGAGAACTGATTGAATTGTTGCGGGCGGAACGAACAGGGCGCGCTTTGGAAGAAGCGATCTGTTACCGAGCTATCTTATTGGGAATAACGAAAGCATCTCTAAATACTCAAAGTTTTATATCCGAAGCAAGTTTTCAAGAAACTGCTCGAGTTTTAGCAAAAGCCGCTCTCCGGGGTCGTATCGATTGGTTGAAAGGTCTGAAAGAGAACGTTGTTCTAGGGGGGATGATACCCGTTGGTACGGGATTCAACGGATTAGTGCAACGTTCAAGGCAACATACCAACATTCCTTTGGAAACCAAAAACAATAAACTATTCGAGGCAGAAATGCGAGATATTTTGTTCCACCACAGAGAATTATTTGATTTTTTCATTTCAAGGAATTTACACGATACACTGAGACAATCATTTCGAGGGTTGAATGATTCCTAAGAGCGGATTCACCCCCTTTCTTTTTAGCTATTTGTATTTGCGGTCATTTTTTTTTTTGTATTTGTATTTGGTATATAGTAATAAAGATAATAAAATAACAAATAGAATAGAAAGAAATTAATATTAATGGTTTGAATCGTGTATCAATGGCCAATATCCGTTAGAGGTAGAAACGAAGGTTCCATCGGAACAATTATTTATTTCTATTTCAGGGCACCTCGTCTCTCTTTTTTTTAATAAAAAGAAAGGAGGTGTGGATAAATAAATGACAAGAAGATATTGGAACATCCATTTGGAAGAAATGATGGAAGCAGGAGTTCATTTTGGTCATGGTACTAGTAAATGGAATCCTAGAATGGAACCTTATATCTCTTCAAAGCGTAAAGGTATTCATATTATAAATCTTATTAGAACTGCCCGTTTTTTATCAGAAGCTTGTGATTTAGTTTTTGATACAGCAAGTAGGGGAAAGCAATTCTTAATTGTTGGTACCAAAAATAAAGCAGCCGATTCAGTAGCACGGGCTGCAATAAGGGCCCGTTGTCATTATGTTAATAAAAAATGGCTAGGCGGTATGTTAACGAATTGGTATACTACGGAAACGATACTTCATAAGTTCAGGGACTTGAGAACGGAACAAAAGATGGGGAGACTCAATCGTCTTCCGAAAAGAGATTCGGCTATGTTGAAGAGACAATTATCTCACTTGCAAACATATCTGGGCGGGATCAAATATATGACTGGATTACCCGATATTGTAATAATCGTTGATCAGCAAGAAGAATATATGGCTCTTCGAGAATGTATGATTTTGGGAATTCCAACGATTTGTTTAATCGATACAAATTGTGACCCAGATCTCGCTGATATTTCGATCCCATCAAATGATGACGCGATAGCTTCAATCCGATTAATTCTTAACAAATTAGTATTTGCAATTTGTGAGGGTCGTTCTAGTTATATACGAAATCCTTGATTCATATTAATAATGAATAATAAAAAAATTCTTTTGGGAACTCCATAGATTTATGAAATCGGTTATGATTCCTAAAAGAGATACAAGTAACTAGGGATATTATGTAATTAATTGGTATACAAATATATATAAGTCAACTAGGCAAGTCGAAAAAAGAGAAGGTTGAATCAAAATAATTCTTTTTAAAGTTCTATTTTTTTCAGAGGGCAATATGAATGTTCTATTATGTTATATCAACACACTAAAAGGCTTATACGATATATCCGGTGTGGAAGTCGGCCAACATTTCTATTGGAAAATAGGAGGTTTTCAAGTCCATGCCCAAGTAATTATTACTTCTTGGGTTGTAATTGCTATCTTATTAGGTTCAGCCATTATAGCTGTTCGTAATCCACAAACCATTCCTACTGACAGTCAGAATTTCTTCGAATATGTTCTTGAATTCATTCGAGATGTGAGCAAAACTCAGATTGGCGAAGAATACGGTCCATGGGTTCCCTTTATTGGAACTTTGTTTCTATTTATTTTTGTTTCGAATTGGTCGGGTGCTCTTTTACCTTGGAAAATCATACAGTTACCTCATGGGGAATTAGCCGCGCCTACAAATGATATAAATACTACTGTTGCTTTAGCTTTACTCACGTCAGTAGCATATTTCTATGCGGGTCTTAGTAAAAAAGGATTAGGTTATTTTGGTAAATACATTCAACCAACTCCAATCCTTTTACCCATTAATATTTTAGAAGATTTCACAAAACCCCTATCACTTAGTTTTCGACTTTTCGGAAATATATTAGCTGATGAATTAGTAGTTCTTGTTCTTGTTTCTTTAGTACCTTCAGTGGTTCCTATACCCGTCATGTTACTTGGATTATTTACAAGCGGTATTCAAGCTCTTATTTTTGCAACTTTAGCTGCGGCTTATATAGGCGAATCCATGGAGGGTCATCATTGACTAGTTTTCGAAATAGTCTTTTTTTAGTTTTAGCCTTACGCAATATATGTGCGTATCAAGATAATCTGCTTAAGGAGCATAATATATAAAAATAAATAGATAAATTATATAAATATAAACTATATAAAGTATAGAAGTAATAGTCAAAAATAAGATATTAGCGGTATTAGGGAATTGCAACAAACAAAAGGGGAAGTAAAAAAAAGGAAAGAGATCGAAAAGATCTTTTTCCTAAAATTCCAGTTCGGTCTATTTATCCCCCCCCCCAATGAATACTATCTTTATATTGTTTTGTTCATTTAATTCCAATATTCAATCTTATTAGATATTAGTAATCATAATCTGAATAATAATTAGGATTGTAATACTTATAGTATTATGGTGTGCTATTTTAAAAAAGATGCTATTGTTATATAGAAAAATTCCCATTCAAGTTGATTTCATCCAATTAAACGGTTGATCAAAAGATAATTTTAATAAATTACCTGAACTTAGATCAATCAAATACTTCTATTTCGATGCAACGATTCGATCTAACGAATTTGTCCATGTAGATTGATTGTACCTGCGTCGGCGAGTAAAAAAAGAAAAAATAAAGATTTACAAAAAACTAAATTCAAATTTATAAAAAAAAAATGGATTGGTTAGGGGGGGCCGAACTAGATGTATGTACTCTAATTAGTATAAGACAACTCTTGTGAATGTTTCGAAGAATGATTCTATAATCCGATTAAATGTAAGATATGAATGGTTGATTTACGTTATCCAAGAAACACATGTATATGTAATATTAGATATTAATTAGTTATATATGTAATATCTAAGCGGCTCTATTACTGTGAATTTAGATAGGAATTCCAATGGAATCCCCTCCATTTCCTTTGTAGTTGTGAATTGAATATTAAATGAATAAAATAAAGTGACTATTGAATAAAGAGATTCAATCAAGAAAATAAGAAAAAACGAAAAATTCAAAAAGAATGGTATGGATTCAAAAAAATTCTGTGAATAAAAACTAAAAAAGAAATATCGAAGCCGTTCTGATGATTCAATAATAATATTATTACTTCAATTCCGAGTTCTTATTTCCTTCGACTGTATAGATCTTAGCGATGGAATAATTAAGTCATAATTTATTGGTTGATTGTATCATTAACTATTTACTTATTTTGGTGTGAGGAACTTATCATGAATCCACTGATTTCTGCCGCTTCCGTTATTGCTGCTGGGTTGGCCGTCGGGCTTGCTTCTATTGGACCTGGGGTTGGTCAAGGTACTGCTGCGGGCCAAGCTGTAGAAGGGATCGCGAGACAGCCCGAGGCGGAGGGAAAAATACGAGGTACTTTATTGCTTAGTCTGGCTTTTATGGAAGCTTTAACAATTTATGGACTGGTTGTAGCGTTAGCACTTTTATTTGCGAATCCCTTTGTTTAATCCGAAAAAAAAAAATACGTATTTTTTATTAGTTTATTTCCTTGGACTTACTGCTTTTTTTGAATTCGATTAGGATTTCACTCCTCCAATTATTTGGTGGGACACTAACCCATGGGAAGGACTGATTGGAGAATGGGGAATTAGCAGAACGACTCGCCTTCTTCCTTCCCATTGTTAGTCCAATGGAATAGTTTTTTAGGAAGTGTTACAACAAACGAGATATTTCGCAATTGACATGACATAAGCATAAGGCCTGGGACTTAATTCTAATAATACTAAGTATCACTTTTTTTCTCAATTGGAAATTTCCAATTGAGAAAAAAATCTATTTTAATTTTCTAAATATAGTTAAATAAAATATAAAATAGGAAAAAAAAAATAAATAGATAATTAGTCTATCTATATATAAGAGGAGATTATATGAAAAATCTAACCGATTCTTTCCTTTCCTTGGGTTTATGGTCATCCGCCGGGAGTTTCGGGTTTAATACCGATATTTTAGCAACAAATCCAATAAATCTAAGTGTAGTGCTCGGCCTATTGATTTTTTTTGGAAAGGGAGTGTGTGCGAGTTGTTTATTTCAAGAATAGGCTGGATCCAACCAACTGCACTTTTTTTGTTATAACAGGGAAGGGTGCATGATCGCGCGAATTACTTTTGAATAAATTAAGAAATCATATTTCAGAACCATAGCATTTCGCGATTCATTGGTAAATTCGCTTTGATTCTCTATGAACCAATCATAATGATGTGGAATAATTAACATGGTTAAAGCTAAATCGTTTGAAGTCCATACTCAGCAAGGTATTCTTTCTACTATTAGGCTACTATTAGGTTAATATGGAAACGGTTTCAAAATGAATAGTTAGAAAGTTTTTTCGATATATAACACTCATGTCGATAAAATGATTTGAACCCTTTATATTATAAATATTATAATTATAATATTTTTTTTTTCTATTTATTGGAAAAAAATTATGAGTATTTCAACCCCTCTTTTTTATCCAATGCTGAATCGATGACCTACGTATAAATTAAGAAAAATTCTTTGGATTTGAAAAAAAAAAAGAAACAACGTTGCTGACAATTATTTGTTTGTTCAGAAGAGTCCTCCGAATATTCTGGTCTTGGATTAATGATCCGTTTTGATATTTTTTTTTTGAATATGAAATATGAATAGAGAAGAGAGGATAGGTTCATTATATTCAAAAAAAAAATGGGAATTTCTCATAAATAATTGAAGTAATTGGGCGCGAGAGCCAAATGATTTGAAAGCTTCATGTTTGGTTCGGGAAGGGATCGTGGAAGTTTTGAAATAAATGGAAAGATAATCTACTTTCATTAAGTGATTTATTAGATAATCGAAAACAGAGGATCTTGAAGACTATTCGAAATTCAGAAGAACTACGCAGGGGAGCCATTGAACAGCTGGAAAAAGCCCGGGCACGTTTAAGGAAAGTGGAAATGGAAGCGGATCAGTTTCGGGTGAATGGATACTCTGATATAGAACGAGAAAAGTCGAACTTGATTAATTCAACTTATCAAACTTTGGAACAATTCGAAATTTACAAAAATGAAACCATTCGTTTTGAACAACAAAGAGCGAGTAATCAAGTCCGACAACGGGTTTTCCAACAAGCCTTAAAAGGAGCTCTAGGAACTCTGACTAGTTCTTTGAACAACGAGTTACATTTACGTACCATCAATGCTAATATTGGCATGTTTGGGACGCTGACAGAAATAATCGATTAGTCCTTCTACTGTCTACTGTAGGCATTATTTTTTTTTTTTCCAAAAAAGAATTAAGAAATACTCATGGTAACCATTCGAGCGGATGAAATTAGTAATATTATTCGGGAACGTATTGAGCAATATAATAGAGAAGTAAAGGTTGTAAATACCGGTACCGTACTTCAAGTAGGCGACGGCATTGCCCGTATTTATGGTCTTGATGAAGTAATGTCGGGTGAATTAGTAGAATTTGAAGAGGGTACAATAGGCATTGCTCTGAATTTGGAATCAAATAATGTCGGTGTTGTATTAATGGGTGGTGGTTTGATGATCCAAGAAGGAAGTTCTGTAAAAGCAACAGGAAGAATTGCTCAGATACCCGTAAGCGAGGCTTATTTAGGTCGTGTTATAAATGCCCTAGCGAAACCTATTGATGGTCGAGGTGAAATTTCAGCTTCTGAATCTAGGTTAATTGAATCACCGGCTCCTGGTATTATTTCGAGACGTTCCGTATATGAGCCCCTTCAAACAGGACTTATTGCTATCGATTCGATGATCCCTATAGGACGTGGTCAGCGAGAATTAATTATTGGGGATAGGCAGACCGGTAAAACAGCAGTAGCCACAGATACGATTCTCAATCAACAAGGGCAAAATGTAATATGTGTCTATGTCGCTATTGGTCAAAAGGCATCTTCCGTGGCTCAGGTAGTGACTACTTTACAAGAAAAGGGAGCAATGGAATACACGATTGTGGTAGCCGAAACGGCGGATTCTCCGGCTACATTACAATACCTCGCTCCTTATACAGGAGCAGCTCTGGCTGAATATTTTATGTACCGTAAACGACACACTTTAATCATTTATGATGATCCTTCCAAACAAGCACAGGCTTATCGCCAAATGTCTCTTCTATTACGAAGACCGCCGGGTCGCGAAGCTTATCCAGGAGATGTTTTTTATTTGCATTCACGACTTTTGGAAAGAGCCGCTAAATCAGGTTCGCGTTTAGGTGAAGGAAGTATGACTGCTTTACCAATAGTTGAGACCCAATCGGGAGATGTTTCAGCTTATATTCCTACTAATGTAATCTCAATTACAGATGGCCAAATTTTCTTATCCGCCGATTTATTCAATGCTGGAATCAGACCTGCCATTAACGTGGGGATTTCCGTCTCCAGAGTAGGATCTGCCGCTCAAATTAAAGCCATGAAACAAGTAGCCGGCAAACTAAAATTGGAATTGGCACAATTCGCAGAATTAGAAGCCTTTGCACAATTCGCGTCTGATCTCGATAAAGCTACTCAGAATCAATTGGCAAGAGGTCAACGATTACGCGAGTTGCTCAAACAATCTCAATCATCCCCTCTCACGGTGGAAGAACAGGTAATGACTATTTATACTGGAACGAATGGTTATCTTGATTCATTAGAAATTGGACAGGTAAAGAAATTTCTCGTTGAGTTACGGACTTATTTAAAAACGAATAAACCGCAGTTCCAAGAAATCATATCTTCTACCAAGATATTCAATGAGGAAGCAGAAGCCCTTTTGAAAGACGCTATTCAAGAACAAATGGAACGCTTTCTACTTCAGGAACAGGTATAAAGAAATTCCTTTAAATAACTTTCTAATTTTTTAGAAATAATTATTTCTATAATCTAATCTTTTATTTTATTATATATCTTTTATATTAATAATTTTATAGTAATAAAAAATTATTATTAAGAATAAATATATAAATAAATATATAAATAAGTATAAGGGTCTCTTGTTCAAATCATTCAAAATACCTAGTTAGTAGAAAAGAAATATATGGAAATCCGTCGCGTCCAATAGGATTTGAACCTATACTAAAGGTTTAGAAGACCTCTGTCCTATCCATTAGACAATGGACGCTTTTTTCTTAGTTTTGTTTTCACATCTCTTGGTCAGAAAAAAGACCATTGAGAGAATTCCAGGAATTGCGCATTCAATTCAATGATACATTCATTATCATTATATTAATAATTACATTAAATTAGATTCATTACATGAATAATTATAATTAGATCCTCTATATTATAGATTATTTAATATAGAATTTAAATAATATAATATTTTATAATAGATAAAAAATATAACTTTTACTACTAAACATATTCTAAATATAATATAGAATAAACATATTCTAAATATAATATAGAATTTTAGAAATATAGAGAATAAATTAATATATATAATATAGAGATATAAGCGGGTAGCGGGAATCGAACCCGCATCGTTAGCTTGGAAGGCTAGGGGTTATAGTCGACGTTGAGTCATCGTTTTTAACGTCTCTAATTCAAAACCGAACGTGAAACTTTGGTTTCATTCGGCTCCTTTATGAAAGATGGACAAATTTCACATATGTCAGATGTGAACTAAATTACAAAAAAAAAGAAAAGAAATTTCGGCCCATAACATCTATGTCAGCTTTTCTGTTTGAATGCATTCAAAACAAAACCCGCTTTATAGATGATCCCTATAGAACAGGGGGGGTTAGAACCACCCTTCTAGTTACTTCGTTCTCTATTTCTATTTGAAAGAATCCTTAGGAAAAGGATTTTGTTTCCACCGAGCTAAAACAATATAATATGTCGATGTCTCTAGTAAACCAAAGCCATTAGTTAATAGCTGTTTTGCTTCAATCTCTTTTATACAAATCATAAATTGAAGATTTAGTTACGATTAGAAATACTCCCTTCTCTATTTATCCATGGACCCTTTACTCATACTTATTCAATTGGAAATATTGATCCAATTCAAAAACCAATTATGTTTCGTAATTTCATAATCCAATTTTGTTTTTTCCAATTTCTAATTGACTCTTTTGGATACAAATCACGAGAATGTCTATTCTTCCTCGAATCTTTCATTGAGAGGTAAAGGATTAAATCCTTTTAAGAAATAAAGTTTTTGATCGGAATATTAATTAAACCGAAGGACCCCTTAACCATTTAAGGGGTTAATAGAACGAATCGCACTTTTACCACTAAACTATACCCGCTACAATGTGATTATTGTATATAAATGGATCTTTTGTCGAACAAAAAAATGGGTCATAATTAAGACGATAGGATCAGAAAAGAATCATGAAAATTAGAGCGTTGACATGCTTTGGCCAAGGAGACTAATGAGATTGGGGAAAGAGGATTTATTTAAATAACTAAAAAAACACGCTTTTTTAGTTATTTAAATGAGATGGATACGTCTCGATAAAAAAAAAGGCGTATGCCATAACATAAATTGTGCAAGAATATATGGTTCTATTCTTTTTTATTTTTATTCCATTTACTTTACTGGAATAAAAATAAAAAAAAAAAAGAAAGAATAAAATAATTAAGAAATGACACTCGGATTCTATTCTATTCTGTATGATAGGAATAGAAATTGCCTTTATCTTTATTATGATTGTTCTTGAAACAACAACAATCATTAATCATTTTTTTTTCAAATCAAATAAATCATTTTTTTCTATGATTCATTGGAACAAAAACGAAAGACCCGGCCCGGTCAGGACCGGGGGCCGGGCTGTGGAAGTAAAAGTAAAAAAGGGTCTTGCAGACGAAAGCAAAGAGGTACTCTTTTTTTATTATTTATTTCATTTTAATTTATATATTTATTATTACTTTCTATTTACTATTTATTAATTCTATAATTTTTTTTATATAAGAAATTCATTGCTATATAATTTATAGTTTATAGTTTATATAATATATAATATTCTTGGGGCATTGGGTGGTTATATATCTAAATTTATATTCATTGGAATAGTGGAGTTGAGATATCGCTTTCGAGCCCTTACTTTACCTAAATGAAATCACTGATTTTTATTTTCTATATTTTTTTTTTCTATTTTTCTATGCCTCTATAATTAGATATCTATATGATAATTATATACTGAATAATAAAGAGGTATAAAGAGAGGGCCCTTTTTCAAGCCTTACTGTTTTTGTGTAATATAATCTCGTAATTATCCTTTTTCTTTCAATTTGGGGAGATGGCTGAGTGGACTAAAGCGTCGGATTGCTAATCCGTTGTACGGGTTTTTCGTACCGAGGGTTCGAATCCCTCTCTTTCCGCTTTAGTCAATGACTTGGTATTTTTTCTTTATCTTTCAATTTCTCTTTCAACGAGTCTTTTTTTTTTATTTCATTTTAATTAATAGTTAAAAATGTGGAATAAATAAAATCCTAAGAACATTTTAAAATCAAGCAAGGAAAACAGAAACTTTATTGTTATTTTTTATTCTTCACTCTTCACGTCCAGGATTCCGTCCTGGATCATTAGATAGGAATCCGAAGATAAAGAGAGAAACAAAGAATACCACTACTGTGTAAACAAATAGTTTAAGAGTAAGCATTACACAATCTCCAAGATCATTTTTTTTGGAAAAAAAGATAATAGATTCTCCATTTTTATACCACATACCTTATTTTGACACCACGAAATTCTTTTTCTAAATCTATAGAAATAAAAAAGAATTTTCAGAAATTCATTTGTAATAAGAGTCAAGTCTTTCATTACCAAAAGCTTTTTCATACCCGCAATTAGATATTGCGGAGGAATCTACTAGGTTCTTTCACTGTAAAAAAGGGTCCGAATGAGGAACTGGGGGGAGCCCAGACTTATTGTGGCGATCCAAGAATTTGATTATTTGAATCGAAGGATTAGACTATAAGACTTATCTGATCTTATGAATTGTTAGAATTTTTTTTTTAAGAATAAATCATGAATTTTTCTAGGACCGTATTAAAGATCTCATCGAAAACTTACAGCAGCTTGCCAAACAAAAGCTAAGAGAAAAAAGAGCAAAGGTATTACTGGCATAAAATCTACGATTGGATTCAAAAAAGCATAAGCCTCGGGCAATTTTGAGAAGAAAAAACTACTTGAAGAAAGAGCATAATTAAGACAAATACAGATCAAACTAAAGATATTAAGCATAACAAACATTTTTTTCTTTGTTTTTGAAGATAATTGTATTTATTTTGATTGAGTTATTAATATGATGAGTTCTTAATATGAGTTATTATAATCTTATTTTTTTTTTTTTGAATTAACCCAATCAAAAATCCTTCAATTCTCAAATCAAAAGAGAATAGACAAAACCATACTTTCATACAATATCTTAATTGAATTGTATGTAATGATCAATAAATGTCGTTTAATTCTCTATCTAAATGTCTCAAAATCCTAGCAACACTCTAATCTATTCTATATAGATTTGGACTAGAATTGACGAAGAACTACTATCACTATTAGTCTTTATTAATGTCGAATAGAAATCAAAAATGGGGCGTGGCCAAGTGGTAAGGCAACGGGTTTTGGTCCCGGTATTCGGAGGTTCGAATCCTTCCGTCCCAGAGCATACCTATTATATTATATATATCATATCAGAATATAGATTTTCTATTTTATATCAGAATAAAAGAAAGATTGCCCTTTTTTAAACAACCTTATTTTTTTTTTTAAGAGTAGAATAAGATTGGTTATAATCTGATTTTGCTTTCCTATAATGATTGATTCTTATATGAATTATATCTTTTTCAAAAATAAAAAATCGAATCGTGTTCAAATAACACACAGATGTAATTGAATCTATTTGTATACAGGTAAGAGGTAAGATGGGAGCATAGATTAAATTTCTATTTAATAAGTTAGTTCTTCATAAAATAAAAATACGAGCCATGATTTAATCTGTACTTGTTTTAATTTACATTTATACAAAATAGTAATAGTCTGGAACACTCTAATAGGATTCTTTTTTTATTTAGGATTCATCATCTTCATAGAATTGACGCAGTAGATAGGAGTTAAACGTCAATGTAAAATACCAATTTCAATATATGCGGCTGTCTGAATTTCATTAAAAAAAAATCAAGTTACATACGTAACATATGTCTTTTCTTTGAACCCCGTTTTTAAGTATTTTGTGTTTTCTTTTATGAAAAATTGTAAATATATGATATGTACCAATTGAGACAAAGTGTATTCATACATCTTAGTCGCTTTTCCTTAGGAAATAATTGCAGCCGGATTATTGACTCCAAGTCAAATAAACTACGCAGAAAGGGAGCGAAGGCTTATATATATATGTATTGTTATCGTTCTATTTCTTCTATTTCATTGATTCATTGAAAACTTTATTTTATTTCAATTGAGTTTTGTGACAATAGATTTGTTATCCCTAAATTTTAAATATTTAACTTTACCCTTTAACATAGAATGTTTCTAATTACTTTCAAAGATATTTGTTTAGTCTACCTGATAGGTATGGGGATCCTCTTTTAATTATGATTTATCAAAAAGAATAACAACCCAAAGCCTCTATTCTATCAGTCTTTATCCACCACCTCGTGAAAAACAAAAAGAATTTACATTTTTTTTTATGGTTTAATCCGAATATGAATTTTTCTCTATTATTATCAAAATGCAATTTTTACTGGAAAGCCTTATTCAAATAATGTAATGATAGTGAAATAGGAAATTTTTCAATCAATTAAATATTTTTAATAATGTCTTATGAGTCCTTGGTACTCGAAGAAGTGTGAAATTGGTGAATCTATTTTAGCAAGTCACCTCAAGATGCAGATTAAAAAAAACTTATTTGTGTTATTTATCAGTTCAATTTTTTTATATTCTAATATTTATATTTAGATTATAATTTTCTAATTCTAAAGAAAAAATAAAATAATATATTAAAAAAATATTTATTATATTTCTATATATTATTTATATATTATATATTATTTATTATATATATTATATGGGGTTAAATTTAATTCGTGCTGATACTTCTTGAGAAATTACCCATTCATAAAAGTATGGATTACTATGTACCGAACGAACCAATGATTATTCATGAGTCCATAATGGAATCAATTACATACTGTTTACAGCAACCTACTAGGAAATGTTATGGTAAAACTTCGTTTAAAACGATGTGGTAAAAAGCAACGTGCGACTTGAGGGATATGGTCGTCTGTGGATTCTTACATCCATTATTTTCTTTTTCTATTAATTAGATAGGAATGAGGGTGCTCTTGGCTCGACATCGTTTGTTCTGTTTCACTAGAACCCTCCTTTTTGAGGTCGGGGGTTGGGATGTAAATAGTACATGATCTTAATGGAGCTCGAGTAAAAAAAAGTATTGATTCATTTTTTAAGGGAACGGATCTAGGGTTAGTGTTAATTAATAAGTTGAAACAGCTTCGTAAGTATATTTTCCATATAAAAATCGAAAGGATCCAATTTTCAAATTTATAAGTAAAACCTCTTGGAATTGGTAAAACTCTTTCGATTAAAAGTGTATCGCGCAGGAATCAAATCGACCATTTGTATGATTTTTTGATAAAAAGAAATCACAAAAAGGGTATGTTGCTGACGTTTTTTGAAACGATTAAAAATCACCGAAGTAATGTCTAAACCCAATGATTCAAAGAAACGATAAAGAATCCTGGAACAAGGAAATACCACTTTCAGTTGTCTCAATAAATAGATTCTAATTAAGAATCAAAATAGATTCTAAAGACAAAAAAAGGTGCGTGGTTAGAGATCGCTCAATAAACGAAATACCTAAAGTAAAGGGTTTCCTTGGGTTATTAGCGAGTTATCCAACTTGAGTTATGAGGATGCGAATACAAATGATTTTATTTTTCGGATAAGAATAAGGAATAATAAAAAGTACTTAACTCATATTTAATTGATTTGATTATTTTATGGATCCATTTGACATTACTAATTAAAAATTTCAAATTCGATCCATAGACATAATTTCGAATTTTCTTGAGCCGTATGAGGAGAAAACCTCTTATACGTTTCTAGGGGGGGTATTATTCATCTACATCTATCCCAATGGGTGGTTTATCGAATCGTTGCAATTGATGCTCGATGCCGAAGAGAAGGAAGAGCTCTTCGGAAAGTGGGCTTTTATGATCCGCTAAAGAATCAAACCTATTTAAATGTTCCTGCTATTCTATATTTCCTTGAAAGGGGCGCTCAACCTACGGGAACTGTTCATGATATTTCGAAGAAGGCGGGAGTTTTTATGGAACTTTGCCTTAATCAACAGATTAAATTCAATTAATGAATAGAACAAAAGAGGGGGGGGCGGTAGTATATAAAAGGTTATACAAAGTTATATAAGCCCCCTCTTTTGTTCTATTCATACCTATTTATTATTACTACCAAAAAATGTCTACTACTAAAAAATGTCGTCTTCTATAACGACAAAAATTTATTTTTATTTTAGTGATAGAAATTCATTTAATTTAAGACAGATGAAAAAAGATCAAATGAATAACCGAAGTAGTTGGATTTCTAAATCCAAAATATTTACATTATTGCTAATTCAATACTAGTTGGTTTTTAGTTGAAACTTTCACTTTTTTTGTTATGAACAAATAAATAAAAAAAACAAATGGGATTTAAGATTTATTTTTTTTTTTTTTTTACTTATATGGATTAAGTAAACCCAAGCATTGCGATACTTTGCTACGAATATTGATTCTTACGCTTACATCCTTTTGTATCCATGTTTATTATCCATATATAGTTAGTGCCAATTCAATACAAGTCATTAGTTTTTTATTTATTTGTATAATTTCTATTTTATTATATTAATTCAATATTTCATTTTTTTTTATTTTAATTTATGGTTCTCCACATTGTGTTCTTTTCTTAAGATTTACATTCGTATTGACAACAGTGTATCAAACAAATATAATCCGATCATGAATAAATGTATCTATTTCCCTATGTTCCATCTATGGACTTGGTTTTTTTATTTTACTTTATTTAAACGATGGATTCGTCGGATTTGCTGGGATACGAGAAGCCTTTATTTATTTATTTATTATTTATTTTATTGAAAAAAAAAAACGGATAAGATAATAATGGATAAGATACGAACTAAATCCGTGGTAGTACATCAATTTTGACTTAATCCATATTCTTATCTTAATCTAGATTCTTATTTTAGAAGTCAGTGTATTTGCATCTAATATGTTCATTATTTTTTTTTTTTTATGTTCAGAATCGATTAGCAATATTTTTGCTATTTTACTATTTTTATTTCGGTGTGCAATTAAATCTAATTTTTTATTCCGATTGGATCCACACATTTTTTTTTTTGGGGGGGGGGGTTGCTAACTCAACGGTAGAGTACTCGGCTTTTAAGTGCGACTGGAAATTTTTACACATTTGTATGAAGCAACGTCTTCGTCGATACTATCTCTAGAGCTTGTAAGACCGCGACTGATCCTCAAAGGAATGAATGGAAAAAGCAGCATGTCGTATCAATGTGGAATTCTGAGAATATTTTATTCTTAGCGGATCGGTTCAAAACTTTGTTTCAATTCTTGACGAAAAAAAATAAAACGAAATTTTGGGTTAAGTGAATAAATGGATAGAGCCCTATGGCTCCAATTATAGGTAAACAAAAAAAAAGAAACGAGCTTCTGTTCTTAATTTGAACGATTACCCGATCTAATTAAACGTTAAAAATAGATTAGTCCTTGATGCGGGAAATGCTTTTCCCATAAGTGGATCATCGATTTATTTTTAAATCCTAATTATTAGTAGCTATTCTCCATTAGAGTGTGGGGGTAAATGTGTAGAAAAAGCAGTCTATTGATAAAGATAAAAATCCCTTTTTTCCAAAATCAAAAGAGCGATTGGGTTGAACAAATAAAGGATTTCTAACCATCTTGTTATCCTCGAATGAACATAAACCAATTAAATTAGATGGAAAAGGAGAGGCTAAAGAGTCCGTCGATCAGTCTTATCTGGTTCCGGGGTATATATCTATTTATTTCTTACTATAATATCCTGTTTTGACTGTATCGTACTATGTGTCATTTAATAACCCAAAAGAAATCCCCTATCCCCATCTAATTTTAAATGGAGGAATTTCAAGGATATTTAGAACTCGATAGATTTCGGCAACACGACTTCCTATACCCACTTATCTTTCGGGAATATAGTTATGCACTTGCTCATGGTCATGGTTTAAATAGATACATGTTGTTGGAAAATATAGGTTATGATAATAAATCTAGTTTACTGATTGTAAAACGCTTAATTACTACAATGTATCAACAGAATTATTTGATAATTTCTGCTAATGATTCTAAACAAAATCCATTTTTTGGGTACAACAAGAATTTGCATTCTAAAATTCTATCAGAAGGATTTGCAATCATTGTGGAAATTCCATTTTATCTACGATTAATATCTTCTTTAGAAGGGGCAGAAATCGTAAGATTTTACAATTTACGATCCATTCATTCAATATTTCCCTTTTTAGAGGAAAAGTTCCCACATTTAAATTATTCGGCGGATATACTAATACCCTACCCTGCCCATCTGGAAATATTGGTTCAAACCCTTCGTTACCGGGTGAAAGATGCTTCTTATTTGCATTTATTGCGGTTCTTTCTTCATGAGTATTCTAATTGTAACAGTCTTATTATTACAAATAAATCTATTTCCATTTTTTCAAAAAGTAATCCGAGATTCTTTTTATTCCTATATAATTCTTATATATGTGAATACGAATCCATCTTCCTTTTTCTCCGTAACCAATCTTCTCATTTACGATTAACATCTTTTGGAGTCCTTTTTGAACGACTCTGTTTCTATAGAAAAATAGAACATTTTGCCGAAGTCTTTGCTAATGATTTTCCGGTCATCCCATGCTTTCTCAAGGATCCTTTCATGCATTATGTTAGATATCAAGGAAAATCAATTCTGGCTTCCAAAGACACACCTCTTCTAATGAATAAATGGAAATCTTACCTTGTCAATTTATGGCAATGTCATTTTGATGTATGGTCTCACGCGGCAAGTATCCGTATAAACCAATTATCCAAGCATTCCCTCGATTTTTTGAGTTACTTTTCAAGTGTTCGACGAAATCCTGCAGTGGTGCGGAATCAAATGCTAGAAAATTCATTTCTACTAAATAATGCTCCCAATAAACTCTATACAATAGTTCCAATTATTCCTCTGATTGGATCATTGGCTAAAGCGAAATTTTGTAACGCAGTAGGGCATCCAATTAGTAAGCTGACTCGGGCCGATTTATCGGATTTTGAGATTATCAATCGATTTTTGCATATATGCAGAAATCTTTCTCATTATTACAGCGGATCCTCAAAAAAAAAGAATATGTATCGAATAAAATATAT
>Ga0153957_100194_pt1 | contig 38235 bp, 45 predicted proteins | sample TSFL041MetaG_FD_104745 | JGI IMG/M metagenome (GOLD analysis project Ga0153957, IMG submission 104745) | Attine ant fungus gardens microbial communities from Florida, USA - TSFL041 MetaG | ecosystem: Host-associated > Fungi > Mycelium > Unclassified | place: USA: Florida, Wekiwa Springs... | reverse complement strand
TACTGAACGGGTCCTTATATGGTTACAGCGTGATCCGTGAGTCAATACGGCTACTGCGGTTTCGAGTCGTGGCTGTGCTCTGAGTTGTAGGCGAAAAGGTATGTGGCAGTCAAACTCGTTACACAAGGCATGGCAGGGATCCTCGGCAGTTTCATTAATCAGGAAGTGCAGCTCTCATGAACTCGTCCATAACAGCTGGAGCAGTACACAAAGGTACCCAAGTTGGCGTCAAGACGTTGTAGTCTGGAATGACAGCAGCCATGCCAATCGAGGAAGAGACTCATTACCGAAGATTGGTAGATCGTAATTTCAAGGACAAAAAAACTTTCGTGTGCTTCACAATATCATAACTTTAGCTGATAGATACTAGTGGAAATTTCCCGATGCAGTCCCAGAAACATAGTGTCATTTAGATCTCCAATCAGGATTACATGAACCTTCTGATGTATCTTACAAGCGCGACTATTTTAGGTGCGTCTCGTCCAAAGTCTAATTTCTCCGACTCCTCTTCCGCGATCTCGTGTATCTGTCCTCAACTTCCTCGCTCAATTTCCGCTTCCAATTTGTTGTATGCATTTCATATCGACCTGGATTGACTGATCGAGGAGAATCAAACGTCCGGGTTCCCCGATGGCGATATGCATGGGACTCGCCGTAGGGAATTGAATATCCAGTTTCCCGGACTGTAGGCATTGTTTTCCGGTGAGAATGAGCAGCTGGGCGGTACATACGAAAAGTAGGGGCGAGATCTAGTGGGGGAGGTACTCCCTTACGCCTCTGACGCAGAAAGCGTGAATCAACGTCCGAAGTAGTATTGTAATTATTATATTCTAGGTCTCGAGGTTCAGTAGGCTCGATCTTGACTGCCACTCCATTCTGATTAAATGCTGCATCAGATTGAGCCTCACGTTCCTTTCCCTTATACGAGTGATATCGGCCGGCACTGACATCCCCTTGGTAAATAGATGTTTCATCAATCGGAGCCACGCTTCCTTTGTCCTTCAACAAATACTCTGAATCGAGTCCATATGTGTACATGTTTCCATCCGTCTTCGGTTCGTATATAGGACTCTCGTAAGTGTAAGGTACAGTTGCGGGGAATGATGGTTCATATCGCGAGCCACTATATCTATATTTGATTGTCAAGCTTCTTCTTAATTTGTCGCGTTGGCGCTCATACCTTCGTGCTAGTTTCTCGAATAGTGGATCTAGCGGTACTCTGCCCTTAAAAGGTGGGTCTTCTGGTGAATTACGAAATCTCATTTCCTCGTCGAGGTAAATTAAAGCTCTATGGATTGTGAGTTGCATTGCGACGAGGAATGTTTGTTAAAAGACGTACATGTGCATATCCTGCAAAAATAGATTACCCTCGTAGCAGCCTTCGGCCATGCCCCAAGTCCTTTCAAACATCTTCATCTCGTCAATTAGGTATTGGTAGAGCCTTTGAACGTGGAAAGCATGATCCACGGCGTTTGTAAAAAACAGGTAGCGTGATGTTGACATGTCGATTATTCAAGTCGGCAGTGTAGAATAGAAAGAGTTAAATTTGTAATGTTCTTGTCATCTGAGGCTATATAGGCAAAGTGGTTGCTAAGAATAATCTTTTTGTTTGGCACCCGAGACTACACCCCTTGTTCTTGTGTGAGTCATGGTCCGAGTAATGGACAACGAGGCCGAATGACAAAAGAATAATGCTGACCCTGACGCCGAAGCCGGTGAACCACGGACCGTCATTTGGTTGCCGACTTTGATGTTTCGAGAAACAATAAACAAAAATATACAACAGAGGCTGTAGCTTCTGATGTTGATCTTCCCCTGATTATCTCTCTACACGCATATCCTCCAAAGAATACTGTCGAGACTTTAATAGGAGTGGCACTTCACGAGAGGATTATACGAACACATCTGCTTTGCCTTCTGTTGATACACTTCTAACGTCAGATTAAACACTAGTTTTTTTTCTTTTAATTCAACAATTTGTTACATGGGGCCTGGTGGTGGCAGGTAGTACACAATATGACTACTTAAATAGTAAAGTAGAAGGAAGCAAAAGAAAAACTTTTTGGGGACACGTGGAAACTAGCTAGCAATGCAAGTTGGATGAGCTGGAGTTTAGACTGTAAGAAGATAGCGATGAATCAATCTCCATGATTTGTCATACAAAGGGTAGTTGTAGATTATCTGCTCTCTGGTCTCAAGTGTAGTGTTGTCGCATAGGCGCATGTTCTGGATTCATTGGGGAAGAAACGCTGGTAGTATTTGCCAGTAGGCGCGTGGTTTGGTGATCATTCACGTGGCTCTGGCACAGAGCAATGGGGAGTTGGAAAATAGTTTAGACAGGTGCTGCCGTTAGAGTACGAAGGTTTGATGATGTGGCCGTCGTCATCTGTCAGGTCCAGGAATTGATGTCCCTTCAAATCCGATGCTTGGAAATACATTCTCCATTGGCTGACTAGTGAGTCACACCCCTCCTTGCGACAGTCTAAACACTAGTTTGCTGACGGAAGAAACCCTGAACCCAAATACATGTCAGCGATCCCCGGCCACGTTGTCTTCCCCATCAGCGCTCGGAAATTGATAGGTCATACCACTTCTCTATTTTTATTTTTGTACTCCGCCAACATCTTCGACAAACACATGACCAATTTTTTGAAAGCACGCCATTGGCCATTGGATTCTAGTATAAGATGATTTAATTCATATGTTCCCCATTGTATCCGATGGCCAATCCATTCTACAAGCAAGTATTCTACTCGCTGCCTTTGCCAGTGGCTCAGTTGATTTATGAGTTTAAAGAGATCCTGAATTTGATACTCTTCAACTCCATGCGGGTCAGGTCCCTGACAAGGCCACCAACGCTCGTGCCGTTCCCATTTATGCCTCCACCAGTTTTGTATTCAATGATTCTGCAGTAAGCACTTCAGAACAATATTATCGTGGGCCAGAGCACTCATACTCTCAGTAGCACGGTGCCGATCTCTTTGGATTGAGGTATGGGCTTTGTGGGCCCCATACTCGCATATGCTAAGATCCTATCAGAGAATTAGGACACATCTACTCGCGGATAGGTAATCCCACAGTGGTTGGTCCCTTCCAACATGGATGATATCAAAGTGATGAGATTTCTCTAGGATGTTTTCGAAGCACGAGTTGCCGCTCTAGAAGGTGGGGCTGCTGCTGTCGCCACTTCTTCCGGGCAAGCGGCACAATTTTTGGCGATCATTGCCATTGCTGGCATTGGCGACAATATTGTATCGACGTAAGCACAATTTCAAGTGGGAGTACTGGCCGTTTAGTGACAGGTTTGAGCTTCAAGTTCTTACCTATACGGTGGTACCTATAATCAGTTCAAGGTTACCTTCAAGCAATTTGGCATCGCAGTCAAATGGGTTACAGAACCCACAATAGAGGCCTTTGCTGCCGCCATCGATGACAAAACCAAAGCCATTTACATCGAAAGTATTGCCAACCCGAAATACATCGTGAACGACATTCCTGCTCTAGCAAAACTTGCCCACGACAATGGCATCCCTCTTGTTGTTGACAATACTTTCGGGATGGGAGGTTATCTTATCAAGCCCATCCAACTTGGCGCTGACATCGTCGGTGAGATCGTTCATAGCTTGACCGAAGCTACTAGTTATACATAAGCATCTGCAGTTCATAGTGCGACCAAATGGATCGGCGGTCACGGAAACACGATCGCTGGTGTGATTGTTGACTCGGGCAAATTTGATTGGACAACATCGGGTAAATTCCCCGGCTTCACTGAACCTTCCGAAGGGTATCACGGTCTCAAATTCAGCGAAACCTTCGGCTCCATCGCTTTCGCGATGAAAGTGCGCACAGAAGTCGGTCTTTGATCTATATTTCCCAGGTCCTGAGTTTCATTTTTTTCCGGCTAGCTCCTACGCGACCTTGGTTCATGTATGAACCCCTTCGCCGCCTTCCTTCTTCTCCAAGGCCTCGAGACACTCAGTCTTCGGGGCCAGCGTCATTGCGACAATGCCCTTGCTCTTGCCCAGTGGCTAGAAAAACATCCCAACGTCGCATGGGTCTCTTACCTCGGTTTGAAGTCGCATGAGTCGCATCAGCTGGCTCTTAAGCTGTTGAGGGGCAATGCCTTTGGTGGCGTTCTCAGCTTTGGTCTTAATGGTGATGCTAAGAGAGCTAGCAAAGCTGTTGATAGCTTGAAACTTGCTAGTAATTTGGCCAATGTTGGTGATTCGAAGACCCTCATCATTCATCCCGCTACCACAACCCACTCTCAACTCACGGAAGATGAACAGGCGACCTCTGGAGTTACTCCTGATTTGATTCGCGTAAGTAATCAATAGCTCCTATCTGGCGGAGGTACTTATCGTGGATTTTTAGGTTTCTGTGGGTATTGAGGATATTAGGGACATCATTGCAGATTTCGATAGCGCTCTCCGTATTACATTTGAAAACTAGGGACTCTGTCAGGATAACACACAAGGCTTCAGGAATAGAAAAGCGTTGTTACTAGCGTGTCCCAGTGACTGTTCGATCATTTTATGATTCCATGAAAGCTTGTAGGTCATGAATGATTTCCCGGCCCGTTTCTTGCCCACTCTGATTTAATTCCCATCGTTCTTTGTTTGAGCATATCCTTGGCTGAACATGTCACTTCTTGTTCTCTCCGCAGCAGATGTACGTGAGGTCGTCTCCTCGTTCAGCACAACATTTCTACAGGATCTTATGGGGCACGTATTCCTAGCGATCTCTCATCTCGAAGGAATCTCCACTTCAGAAGATAATTCTGATATTCAAATGCCACATCGCACGACAATCGACATGACGTCTCATACAACTTTGTTCATGCCAGCTCGTATATCCAGTACACAGTTGTCACTTGAGGGTACCAGCATCAAGATCGTCAGTGTGCCTCGAAAGCAGGATGATACTCGTGGTCTTCCTGCGACTACGCTAGTATTGAATGAGAACACGGGTGCTGTGGAGGCCGTTGTCAACTCACGCGAGTTGACTGCCTTGCGGAATGCTGCTGGTCCGTTTTTTGATGTTCATTCGAAAGTTGCTTGATGTCCAACTTTTTGCATAGGGTCACTGCTTTCATCAACCTTGGTTGGAGTCCAGGAGCCTGAGCATATCGTGTTGTTCGGAGCTGGTAAACAGGTTGAAAGTCATATCAATATCTTCCTTAGACATTATCCTGGAATCAGAATCTGCACCATCGTCAACCGCACTTTAAACAAACGGGCTCTAGATCTAGTTCAAGCCACCACAACGTCTTTCCCTCATGTTACGTTTCAACTATTCTCATTCCTTGAACAAGAATCTATAGAGAAGGCAGTCCGTACTGCCGACATCATCATTTGCGCGACATCATCTGTACTTCCTCTATTTCCATCTTCATGGGTCAAATCAGGAACACATATCATCTTGGTTGGGAGCTACAAACCTTCCATGCAGGAAGTAGAAGAAACACTTGTCAAAAGGGCAGTTCCTGGAACCCGATCGATTGACGATCAACAAGTCAGCCAGATGCTCATTGTCGATTCACGATCAGCTTGCATGCAAGAAGCTGGCGATTTGCTGAAAGCTAGAGTCGACCCTGCCTCGATACTGGAGATTGGAGAGCTGATTTCGATGAAGAGAGGCCAATCACAACCGCAATTGAAAATCCCATCGATATATTCTGAGAAGAGTTCACATCCTGTGTCATTTACAGGTCCAATTACCATGTTTAAATCGGTTGGAGTGGGTCTACAAAATGTGATAATAGCGAAAGAGGTAGTATCCCACGCGAAGAACACCATGGGTATGGGAACCTTGATCGAGCGATACGACACCACGTTTTGATGCAGCAAGATCATATATTGGGCACTGACACACTCAGGATACATAATTTAGCCATAGGAAATACGGCCCTCAGGTCACGGTTTTAAGAATAAAACGAGTTCTTTAATAACACCTGTCAAAGCAACGACTTTCTTTTTTGCATTTACAATTTGTTACACGGTGTTCGATCACAGTCCATGGTAGGCCCATGGTACACTACTTAAATACCAGAAAGGAGACAGAAAAGAAGAAAAGGATAGGAGGAAGAGGCGTTACACCACCTGCTTGGAGAAGCAGAAGGAAGTAGGATTGTTTTGAGAACTTTGACTATGCAGACTAAGGATTGTAAACTAGGTAGATTGCTGAAGATTTTAAGCTCTGGGTACAATAGGAACAACACTGAGAAAGGATGTGGACTCCAGAATTCCCTGTCACAAACATTCAACACTGAATCTATGCTAAAACCAGAGATAAATTGCTCTTGGGTTAAGAGCTCATCGCCTGATGAACCATCAAACGACCTCAACTCGGGGCCAACTATGGCCAGATTCAGCACAAATGAAGAGATCGCATTTACAAAGTTTGTCCCTGTCGTCGTTTGAGTGTCAGCGATCAGATATTCATGGAATCATGTTCTCTAAAAAACTGAGCATTTCGCGCATCGTAGGTCGCAACGGACCTTCTTCATTCCAGCATCGGTCAAGCATCATCCAAAAGGATGAGACGGATCGAAGCGTCATCCCATTAATAATTAGAGAAACTCCTCGGGTTGGCTTGACACCTCGGATAATATCAACAATTACAGAGTGATCGTTTCTGCGGTGAGCGTAAGGGAGTTGACCAGTGGCGACCTTTGAGTATTATGATCATTACTTATAATGGTGCAGAGCCAAAAGGCATACCTCCAGACACACAGATCCAAAGGCATAAACATCACTATGAGTGGTCACAGGCGGGATGCACTCATCTTCGTCGACAAGCCCTTGGAGGAGTTCGGGCGCCATCCATCTTGTCGATCCAGCAAAGAAAGAAGTTCCATTTTTATCGTTCTTCGAAATTGTCTCTTCCATAACTTTGGAAAGACCAAAGTCACTGATGACTGCGCATCCAGTGTCATCAATTAGGATGTTTCCCTGAAGAGCTTGAGATGTTGCATTATCAGACTAGCGAACGACGAACATACGCCTTTCAGGTCACCATGGATGATGACAGGTTGAAAATCGTGCAAATATGCTATTCCCGAAGCTACTTCAATAAGCTGGCCCAAAATAGGTCAACGATGAGATTCAACCACCAGGAAACTGTTAACCGGAGTAATCACCAATTTGAGCCTGTTCGCCTGGGGACTGCGCTTTACGTACTCGCAGATGGTCCCATTGTCGTACCATAGCGAAACCATGCCAAGGCTATGGGTGGACTGCATGATGCCAAGTAATTGACTGATGTTTCGATGGCATAATTTGTGCCATGCGAGAACTTCTGATTGTAAACGCTGAAATCATCATTTCCTATATGTATCAGCACATATGTATCAAGCATGAAATTCTTACCTTTAGCAATTTATCACGAACATTTTGAACCATGATTTGACGCAAGAACTTGATGGCAACCTTATCAACAGGTCACTAGTGTCAACAACTCAAAGCATGGGAAACCTACAAATCTTGTGCGTCTTTCCACAGGATCATTCCATTTGCCCTTCCAGACATCTGAAAACGAGCCATGTGCAACAGCAGAATTGCCGACCATCTTGACTTGGTCAGTCAAGTCCGTGAGTACAACTGATGGCCGCAAAACTAATGTCTTTGTCACAGTCTCTTGTAGAAACTTCTGTCTGCAACGTTGCTTCAATCGACTATAATCTTGGTGTTCTTGAATCCAGCGGAACTCGTCATATGATGAGATAGAAAGAGAAACAGTACGCAACGATGAAAAATAGAGGTAATTTGGATAAGTTTGCAATATCATGGCATTTCGCAGATGCACATCAAGCGCTGATTCATTTCCAACATCGATCCGAACTGTGGATTGTGCATATTTTGGATTTGGAGAAAAAGGACCGTTTGTGGTACCGATGATGTAGACAGAGAGTGTTGGGTAAATGGGGAAAAACAAATCGCAGCAGGTCCTACGAAGAATATGATCAAGAAATGCTCATGAAGTGTAGAATAAAGAAACTGACGGATCTTCCTCGAAGCCTTCACTCAGTGTGCCAAAGATGTAATCAGGAAGCATATATTCCTGGTCCTCTGTCGCAATTCCTAAACAAACCTCAGCTCCACAAAGGCGCCAGCAATACAATTCCATGATGTCTTCAAGTTTGTTGGAAGCCGAATCAACACCACAGCCATCAATCTTCGGGCGAAAATGATGAGTGTCGAAATCGGCAGAGGTGTGTTTTAAGAAAAAAATGAATTGTCGCAGAATAAACCGCTTGCGGATTCTTATAACTAGGGGTCGATAAGCAGAATAGAGGCTTCCTTCATGCGATTTTTCTTCTTCATCGTCGCGCAGCGAAGCGATCATTTTGAAATAACCTGCGCTGTTACGAAATCGAATGAAATTTAGATATTTTCGGATGGCGTCGATCTCTGAATAGTCTAATAAGACTTTCCGCACAGGCTCCTCGATGCCTGACCAAACAGTTCGATGAAGAATATCCGAAAGTACGACTTCAGCCCTGCGTTCCAGAAGCACAAGTTCCTCATTGGCCTGTTCGTAAATTCGGATAGTCTCTGGATCGAGATCATCAGAGTAGATATCCTGAAAGATGGGGCGTGATGATACAGGGCCTTGGTAAAGCTCAGTGAGTTCATTATCATAAACGTCATATCTGTGGACACGGGGACTTGGAGGCGAATTGACGGCTTGGGTTTGGCTAGACCAATACGAAAACTAGTCAGCATCCTGCCAAATAATATAGAGGGATCATACCCATGGGACAACCAAAACTTCCACAAAAATCGCGGGATATAAGTAGGTAACCGAATGTTCATCCTAGACATGGTTCGGATGAAGGAAATTTCAATCATGCATAAAGCATACTATATTACGACCAAGAAGACACAGTTGAAGCTTTCCTCAAGAGATTATCCACCCCGCATACCTTAAAGGAATAAATGAGCCCGATAAGCCCAATTCGGCGTGAAACTATGGCTGTGCTGTGTGTACTGCGGCGCCCACACGTTCCAGCACCAATGGTCAACCAAGCACGTTATATAGACCTCGAGCGCTTATGTGCAAGTTAAGTTACGTCCCTGTCAGATACTAGCGGCGGAACCACGGAGGCAAGGTGTGAGAGTATTCGTGATGCTTCAATGATGCTTCAATCTCTATGAACCCCAGTGTGTGTCATTTGCGTCATTGCCCTAACCGAAGGTCTCTGAACATTTCGGGATCTGCCCGAAACCATGTGAACTAGATTTTTCTCCATCAGAATTCTAGATCCTGGTCGATTCAATAAAAGCTTTGACTGGTATCTCCCCAATACCCCGACTAGTGACCCGAAGCCTAGCGACCTCAAAAATCGCCCCATAGAAGACTTCTCGAGTGATGTGCCAATTTGTGGTACTCCAATGGCGCTTTGACGAATGACGTCACTCATCTAGACACAGGTATGACGACACATCATTCTGTACAGTGGTCATTGCATGATGGTTTGATGTGGGTACTCGAGATTTTGGTGCCATGGGTTAGAGATAACCTTTAGTCATTCGTCACATGTCACGATTTCCCTACGGAGTAAAGGTTAGGCGGTAGTTCTGACACCGAAAGATATCGCTATCCTCCACACCGCGTAGTAAAATTGGAGGGAAAAAAAGATATCAATATCCTTCTAATATGAAACTGCCATCAGCACCTGCCATCGGAGTCTTGCCGTCACTATTGTTTTATCAGTCCTGGTTAATCTTCGCCCTGTTGCTAACATTGCAATATCATTTTGAAATCAGAAATCAGTGTCACTTCTAGTCAGGCTTTGGAGGTCCTGACAAGGTCTTGACACAATATTGACAAATCAAACATTGACAGCTACATATTTTTTCTCTTCAACAATTTATTACGCGGTGTACGTATACAGTCCGCGGGTGTTGACAGCTACATAATTGTTAAATTTACTGCGCTGATCGGCGGTAAAACACGTACAGTATCGGCTGAACCTGAAATGGCGAAATACGACAAATATAGTCAAATAACACGCTCTTATAATTTTTGCGCCCAGTGCAAATGATGTGTTTCTTTTTCTTTTTCTCTTGCTGCTGACTCGATATTCTCTATAATGGTTGCTTTCGTTCAGCGCCTCGCTCCCGCTTTCAAGGCTGAAGTTGTCACTAAGAATGCTTTTAGTGAGGTCTCCTTGTCTGATTTTCGAGGGAAATGGTGGGTGCTAGGTGTCTCCACTTTTGGGCTCGGCTCATACTTGATTTTCCAGGGTCGTCCTTCTGTTCTACCCCATGTGAGTGAGCCCGGAAGCGTATCTGAACTTCGAGAGTCCTGATGAATCTTCTAAAAGGGACTTCACATTTGTCTGCCCGACGTAAGTATTGTCACGGATTTGTGGGTCAAGGTATTAATTAATACACGAAAAGTGAAATTCTGGCTTTTAATGATGCTCTTCCTCAATTCGAGGCCTTAAACACATCTGTTTTCGGTAATCCTCTCGCTCTGGATATCTTTGATTACGCTAACAAGAGCAACATCAGGCATTTCGACTGACTCCAAATTTTCTCACTTTGCCTGGGCCAGCCAGAGCCGTAAGGAGGGTGGCTTAGGCCCCAACCTCATGCTTCCTCTGATCGCCGATAGAAACATGAAAATTTCCCGTGACTATGGCGTTCTCATAGAGGACGAAGGTATCGCTCTTCGTGGGCTTTTTATCATCGACCCTCAGGGTATTTTGAGGTACGTCAAGTTTTGTTTATATTTAGAAAATAATCAACCTTCGAGGGGTTATTTCAGGCAAATCACTGTTAACGATCTACCTGTTGGGCGTTCCGTTGATGAGACGCTGCGTTTGATCCAGGCGTTCCAGTTCACCGTGCGCAATCTTCTGATTAGAAGCCATAGTCATCAAAATACTGACAAATTCATACAGGATGAGCATGGTGAAGTATGCCCTGCCAACTGGACTACCGGTTCAAACACTATCAAACCGAACCCGACTGAGAAGCTTGAGTATTTTTCTGCCGCAAATTCCAATGGCGTTTCAAACCATCCCACCAATGGACATACTAAACGCCTTCGGGTTGACTGAAAATGAATCATAGCGCAGTTTTTTGATTTGTGCCTTTATGATTTTGCGGATGGCACATTTACTGTAAATAGACGTGAGAGATACATATAGAGCTGAGTTGGCCAATGCCCTGGATTTCGTTCAATCTGGAAGAACTTCATTTGACCGTTCTCCGAAATATGATATAAAAGATTCGTCGAGGTCGAATACTTGGACATGGATCAAGAGCTGGATTGAACATGAAGGACACCTTTGGATAACTTACCTCGACAAAACATTTCCGACTCCTCATTCTAATTCCATATTCGCCATCCAATCAAAAACACCATCTCTTCTAGCTCGCTGATGGATAGACAATCAAAGACGGAGATAAAATTGATCATTCAAGGTTCTATTTTATATAATCTGTTTTTGGCTTGAACCCTAAAGTATCCCTATCAGATAGTAGATGTTAATCAAACATTATCATTCAGGTGGCTACTCTCGTCTCTGCCAAGTTACGAACAATAGAACTCTGTTTATTAGCTCATTCTGCACCCCTGCAACTACTCTTTATCCAACCTAAGAACGACCCGATCAGTCTGCTAAGAATACCAAGCTTAGGACATCAGATTCCCTGAATTAACAGGGTGGAACCATCATCCTCTGTATTATATCATTGGAAATGCAAGATACTCAAAACTGATATCATAGTCACGGCTCCATACAAAGATCCAATAGAAACAAGGCTACTCAATAATTATACTTGGTTAAAGTGATCCACGCACACATAAGGAATGTAATGCCGAAAAACTTTTCTTTTCATGCTTTGATATACTGGCCAGCACGATGCCAGAAAAGGCACTCATCAGGTTCTCCTTCCTTTCCCCAAACATTCCTCTCCTTCCATACGTTCTCTCCACTTCTTCCCCCTACCTCCTCGATATAAACATGCGTTGGACGATCCAATCTACATCCATCAAGCAAAAAAGCCCATAGAGGAGTCCAGAAGCATTGCCACCACGCGACATCTTTCAAAGGGCTGAGAACATGTTCGTAAAACAGTAGTTTCCCTCCTGGCTTGAGGACATCGAGAACGAGGTTCGTGATCGTGTCCTGGGGATCAGGTACCGAACAGAGAGTGAGGACTGAAATTATAGTGTCGACTTGAGCGTCGTGGAGGGAGGAGAGGATGGCGGATGTATCTTGTGCCCCGCAGGATAAAATGACAAGCGTGCCATCGGATTCTGAATATCCTGCTCGGGATGCGCGGATACGTAGTCTCTTGTGCATACCGACGTTGGGCTCCAGAGCAACATATTTTGTTACTTTCGTGTGGTCTAAGTATTTGAGGGTGTGACCGTGGCCTGGTTGTTACTAGATAAGTGTTTGTGGAGGGCAGTCTCTACTCTTTCGTACCTGCACCCAGATCGAGGACCACACCAGCAGCGTATGGAGTGATAAGTTTTCGCTTGACAGGGCGTCCATTTTTGTCCACCTCATTTCCGAAAACAACCCAAAGATGGCTCATGAATATCTGCGACAGCACCCGAGGACGAAATAGCAGAAAAGGATTCTGCCATAGGGTTACGATAGTTGGCCATAAAGCAATTTTGATAGCAAAGGAAAGATCAGGGAAAAGAGCAAGGGCTGCAAAGAGCTTCATGGTGGCTCTTGATAGCAAGGCAACAACCGAGGCATGAGAAACAAAAAAAGAAAAAGATTGATGCCACCCAGCACGTGACAAGCACCTGGGAAAGATCTGTGGGAAAATTGGAGCGCAGTAATCTGTATTATTCTGGTTAGCTCAGTTTTCTCCAGATCTGACCACTAATCTGTCAATTTTTTCAGACTTGTTTATTGCTGCGCTGCTTTCACTGAGGGCTAAAGACAAGGATACCCACATACAATACAGTATCTGAATAATTATCACAACAAGTTTGTGTTATTTTTCTGGATGGGTACCTGGAAGCTTATGGATCCATTGACAGTATGCCAGGCACTTCACGGCTACGAATGAGTGTTGCTCAGTCGCTCAACACCATTGGAACGGCTTTCCTCGCAGCCGTTGGTCGGCTCGACAAATCTCTCTCACCGTCCCTCACTATCTCCAAGTTGCGCAGCCACACCTTCGTCCTTTCAGATTGCATGTATATCTTCCATGCAGCCCTAGCGATATTTTGGTTCACTGTGATGCAACATCCAGGATTTCCCATTAAAATATTCATCCCCATCCTGTGGATAACTGCCCTTCTTATTCCCCTCACATCCCAATTCTTTGTCCCGGCAACTCCCATCTTCTCATATCTCTTATCTTTCTATTCATCTCGATTTATTCCTACACCATGGAGACCTGGGATCTCTGTAGCGCTCCTCCCGACGTTGGAATATGTTCTCTATGGAGCTAACATTTCGGACATTCTAACACGGTTCACACACCCCATACTCGACATCATTGCTTGGTTTCCATACGGAGTGGGTCATTTTGTCTTCCCATTTGTTGTAGCCGCATTCCTATGGCTCTTCAGAAGCAAGGAAGTACTTCCCTTCTGGGGAAGAGCTTTTGGATATCTCAACCTTACTGGTGTCCTTTTTCAAATCCTATTCCCATGTTCTGCTCCGTGGTATGAACTCATACATGGACTCACTCCGGCGGATTACAGTATGAAGGGCTCTCCCGGCGGCTTGGCACGTATTGACGCTCTGTTCCATGCTCAAGGTTACACGGTCGCTTTCTCAAATTCTCCAGTCGTATTTGGTGCTTTTCCCTCGTTGCATGCAGCTAGTGCAACAATGGAAGCCTTGTTCCTCTCACATTTCTTCCCTCAAACAACCCGTTATGTTTGGGCATATGCAGGCACTTTGTACTGGGCCACGATGTACCTCACACATCATTACCTCATTGATGTTGTCGGTGGTGCATGTCTTGCCATAGCGTATTTCTACCTCCTTCTCCCTGATGAACTCAAAGGTGCAGGGGCATCTGCACCTCCGGGTGGTCTTAACTCTGCTTTATCATGGACTGGGTTGTCAAACGGCTCAGGGAGGTCAAAGTATGAGACATATGACCTCGAGGATCCCAGACGGACAAAGGGAGGGAACGGAAGCGTGATTCATAACGCAGCAGATTTTGAGTTGGGCCAGGAGAGTTCTGAGGAGGAGGTGGATATCACATATCGATCGCCTATTGCCAATACACATGGCATAGCCAGTGGTTCTACACCCACTTCAGCTCAGTCTCTTGTCACCCAGACTTTCAACAGGGATGGAAGGACCCAGAAAAGCCATCGGCACACTGCAAGCATTGCTAGTTTGATTAGGGGGGATGAGAAGAGCCCTGAAGATGGATGGAGTCCAGTAACATCGTCTCTCAACGTGCAGGCTACAATCCAGGGAGCAATGCCGAGGGATCGGTCGAGAGATTGAAAGCCTTTTCCTTGGGGTGGGCCTTGGGATGGACATGAAATTAAGGTCCGGCTATCCCTTTGCAGAGATGAGTCTTAAAGGAAGAAGACGGAGGTTAGTTTGGGGAGAGGGGTAAATGTCTTAGCGCTACTGTGTTGGAAAGATGGTTTGTATACCTCTAAGCGCTGGGGTCGCCCTAGCCCAGAATCACGAACATGAGGGATGGATTAGTTTCGTGTCATTGTGTTATCCTTGACTTTGCAGACATAACAGCAGTAGATCGGATTATACTCACTCATTGGTGTAATTTTTTTTTTCCTCAGAGATACCTACAAAAGGATACCACATTCTTCTCTATTCTTGATTCCTGGTTTGTAAAGTAATATGTGCTAGTTGATAAATCGTCTTTCCACTGGTGTGACAGGGGTGACACGGCATTGCCACGAGTGTGACGATTCGGTCGACATTCTTTCATCCCTTCGTCTGCATTTTCTGTGCACAGCAGTCTCTATGGAAGACTTTCCCTGGGAGATTTTGAAGGTGCAGACGCTTCAGCATCTGTCTCAGGAACTCGGTCTTGCGCGAGGCTTGGAAAAGGATGAGGCTGTTGGGTTTTTGAAGGCTGTACAGAGACAGGGATGTATGTGTTTTTTTTAATTTTATTTTGCTATACAGGCCATCGTTAATGATTCTTCTCACGTCTCTCGTATGTGTCAAACAAAAACTTATAGTGGGGCCCGCGTTAGCAGAAGAAATAACAAAAAGCCTCGCCACAGGTGGTTCAGACCAAATCCAACAAAATGTCAAATCTCCTCCCGCACCCACTTCCAATACGAGGGGAAGAGCTGTTGCCTCAGCCTCCGCACGTCGTATCTCTACACGAAAACGACCGGCGCCTGAATCTGAACCTGAGCAAGATGCACGTACTGAGGACGAGGACACTCAAGAAGGATCAGGCGACGAGAGGGAAAAACGTCAAGGCGCTAAAGAACAGGAACCTAAATCTGTCTCAGCGTTCACGCGCAGTTCAAGGCGGAAGAGAGTGAAGATGCCGCGTGTCTCCGATCCCGGACCTCCTCCCGCGAGGAGTACAAGATCCCATGGTCTTGTTCCATTTGTCTCTATTGTTACAGTTCCGAAAAAAAATAATGGCAGGACTCTGAGGCGCACTCAGACTGATGCACATCACAAAGGGAGTGCTGTCAGTGCTGTTTCTTTGCCTGAGAAACGATCTACTCGACGCTCGACAAAGTTACAGGCTTCCAATGCTGATGATGGTACAGATGCAGATGCAGATGGAGAAGATGAAGTCATAGATGAAGGGGTTGAAGCTGGCCATCCTACTGGTCCACATGCAGTGGTAGCTGCTTTGAAAAAGGCAAATAAGGAGACGTCTAATCCTAATAATCGCGGTAGGACCTCCAAGTTGGTCTCAGCTTCTTTACGACCGCGGAAAGGCGGACCGACGAATGCGGCTACCACTATGAAGTCAAAGTCGCGTCCTGTCACCGCTTCACAAGTTCAATCCGCTGACGCTGATGTGTCCATATCCGTGCATGATTTACAGACTACCAAACGTACTATTAGGCCCACAGCCAGAGGTACCTTTCTCGCTCAAAAGCAGCAAACTTCAATCTTGAGTAGGCCGATTCGCCCAGAAATTCGACAACGGCTTGATAGTATGAAGAAAGCTAGGCATGATCATCATTCCAAGCGTGATAATACAGACAACGAAAAGCCCAAACGCTTGATAGAAGTTTTCGAAGGCGTCGTACTGGAGAAACGATGCATCGTAGAGCCAATCACCGTTGTTGCAGATGCAGATGCAATCAATGGCAATACAGAAGGATACTTGGTCGGGCAGTCGGATGAGTTTGTCGCAAACGGAATCATAGGTCAAAGTGGATCTGCCGAATCCATAATGGATATGGATCGAGAATTTGTACTCGAGAGGGAAGATATATCAAGTCTTGGTGGATCTAATAAAGGAATGTTATGTTTCCCAAGTTATTCATCTCAAGCAGCTGAATATCCTTGTAGAAAATGACTTCATATTTAGAAATATCTCAGAGAGTACTGAAGATCATGAAGGTGAGAATTTATTTGTGACTACTGCCTTCAGAGGTTCTGATAACCTCGCCAATAGTTGGTCGTCTCCCTGTTGGTGAAGAAGATGCTGAAGGTGAACCTGAACACGAGACAGACGCTATTATGCAGGATGATCAACCACAACCCCACTCACAATCTCAACCCCAATCTCAAGCAGAGGAACCTGTCCAATCAATCAATGACGACGTGCCTTGCTCAACCTCGGACCCTATTCCGCAGCTTGTACCCGAGTCCACAGAACCTCAACTTCAGCAACTCCTGTTTGTATCGGAATCAGAGATCCAAGCTGATATACAGGCAGAGACGCAGATAGAGACGCAGCCTGACCCTCTTAATATTCCTCAGTCGATTCTCTGATGTACAATTGTACAAGGTTGGCAGATTGGCGGAGATCTCAAGTTAATTTTTTTGGTGATCGGTACCTTGCTTCCTTTGGGATCTGATTTCTTCACGGACAACTATTCGCTCTATCGTTTCGTTTGTCTGGAAAATCGTATTCTCGTGTTCTTTCATCTCATGATGATCTCACGATTATAGGCAGCTAGCTGTTCGTCTTATGTATGTCTCCCCCCCACCCCCCCTTGCGAAACACGTTTCAAATAATATATCACATATTTTCTGGCTCTTGATTAACGGGTGACTGTTTAATGCTGCTGCTCCCTTCAGTCCGATCTTGGAGGATCAGACGGCAACATGTCAATAGCAATGGTTATTTTCCACGTACCTTGTTTGACTTTCTATTTTTTTTTCCTTTACCGATGATTGATTGTATGAAATGACAAGCCTTCTTGATATTGTCAGTCGGACCTAATGTATTTATGCGCACGGAGGTCGTGAGAGTCGGGTCTTAGGATTGTACGTACATCTACATATTTGATCAATCGCATATGATACAGAGGGCCTGTCCAAATCAACGAGAACACCGTCCACTGTAGTTGTCTCTTGGTACTCATATGGAAAACGAAAATTCTTATTTCCAGGTAATAGAAAGGGAAAATACGAAAGATAAGCAAGATCAGGAATTCAGGCTTCTACGTATTGGTACATTCATTCATCCCACGACTGACCACCTACGCATCATTGTCATCCCCCTCCTCCCTCATCGACAAATCAGTACCTCTATTATTGAGAGGACTACTCTTAAATTTTCGACCTCTCATTCCCGATTCAGTATTCAAGTGTGTGGTAACCACACCGCCGGCAGGAAATCCTATTGATCCTACCGACGGACTACGGCTAGCTCTCTCCAACCTCCTCCTAGTCCTCTCCACTAGAATGGCTTCAAGCGAGGGTGTAGGGCTCGTACTCCTTGAGTTATTCAAGCTTTTGGACCCGAGGTTCATCCCTCCGCTGATACTGGTAGAGATGTTATTAGAATTGAGGTTTGCCGCACCAAGTCGTTGCATGACATTGGCTGGCAATCCATGGATCGGCTTTGGCATCTTGATTTCTTGGGCTGCGCTCAATCGACGGTCAAGCGTAGGCATCGACTGTACCTCGCCTGGGGTCGTAAGGGTGATCACGAGACCAGAACATCGGTTATCACCACGAACAGTGGTGCAGACATCCCCTATCGACTTTTCTTTGTCCTCAGGCTTCTCATCCTCAGCATCATCATCAGCTTCAGGTACCACATCTCCTCTGAAATCCTTTCCGCCTTGTTTGAAATACTGGTCGCGGTTCACAGGAGGAGCACTCCTGGATCGCCCCATCAAGAAACCAAGGCCCTTCATCCTCGGTGGGATCAAATGAGGCGTCCTTCGACTGGAGGTTTCTGCGGTTGAAGCAAGCAGACTCGGGGGAGTGTTGGAAAAGGGGGCTTGCTCATCAGGGCCAAGAGGATGAGCATTCGTGGGGACGGAGGGACTAGGTCCAGACTTATCATATTTGTACGGGTCGCCCTGAGCACCCTGAGGATCAAATTCGTCATAGATTTCCTCGCCTATCAATTCTAATTAACAGTCGTTAGACGGCTTGATCACCCATGAGATAAAAGTATATGCTCACCCTCCAAAACGTCTTCGAGAGTAATGATACCGAGAGGCATAACAGCTGGATCAAAACTTTGCAAAAACTGATGGAGGTGACTTTCAATGTGGATCAACAATGAGATAGAATATGACCAACTTCATTGACGCCCTCTTTGGCTAGAACTGCATCAGCAGGCATGTTTTGCTCAAGGCTACCAAGACCACCGGACATGACAGCTTCAGCTGCTTGTTTTGATAAAGCTGAGAGCTGGAATGACATCTTTTTACTCTCTCTAGCGCGATCTCCATCCTTGATGAGCTGGTTGCCTATGTCTTGATTCGATGTCTGCATCTCAATGCTCTCCGTTGCTATACCGATGACACCAGTACCAACAGAAGGGGAGGCTGAAGACAGCATCTCGGGTGATTGATCTTCTTTCAGTGTGCGGTCATCTTCGATAATCGTAGCTCCATCTTCAGTATCACCGTCCTTTCTCAAACCGTTTGCGATACGACGTTGCCGATTTTGCTTCTTTCTGCTAACCCAGCGTTTGGTGTGACCCGATATACCACTGTCATCGTCGTCAGATGAGCTTGATGTGTCCATGTCACCCATACCAACGCTTGCTCTCAAGCGTTGTGTGAGTCCTCGCCTGACAGCCTTCTTAACACTTTGTGCCTAGTTTTAAATTTTTATTTCAGCGAGAGCCCAATCCCACAAGAAGAGCGACTAGCCTTATTCACACTGAACCGGCTGACGATAGCCATATGACTTCGTCCTTCTTGAAATTTATCCAACATGCCAAGTAGCGGCTCGTTGTTAGGGACGAACGGAACCTTATTGAGAGGGATTTTCCTTAAGGGAGTCGCATCTACAGACATACATAAACATCAGAGTCAAAGCACGCCTTACTAGTCTTACCCTCTGGATCCAATAGTACACATTGCTTAACAAGGAGCACACCAATTATCTTCTTTACCTTGACCATACGTTGATTAGACGAGCCAGCTCCGTTGGAAACGTTACCGCCGACGACTGCGGACATAGCAAGGCCACTACCGAGAGGTATAGCAGCAATAGGCACATCGACTTCTTCGAACACGGGGACACGACTGTGTCCTGTCTGACATATCTTGCTCATAAGGCCGTAGTCGAGTTTTGAGTCAATGGATAACATGAATACATCGTCAATCGGGGTCATTGCCTAGAAAGTATGCTTGATTTTCAACAGTGAATTCGATGACGTCCAGGACCGAAACTTGCCTGACGGACGACCTTCTCTTGTAAGTCAAGGGTGGCGCCAATGATCGCGACCGTGTCAGTCTTAAGATCCCCACCATGTGCTTCGAGAGAGTCATGCATAGCAATCAATTCCTTTAGTTCTGGATAGCGTAATCATATTATAGAAGCGTCATCAGATTGAGGGTAAAGGCTTACCGGCACGCCTGTAGATGATACCATGGTGTTTCCCGAGGACCAGTTCGAGAATTTTCGCAACAGGCCAAGATATAATCCCCTGAGAGAACGAACCCTCAGAGTGAATTGAAAGAATCCATCAACATTATGGAAACTCACGAGACCATAAATCAGGCATTTAGTTACTCCGGCCATTTTAGCTCCAAACAGTAGGCCATGGCGGGTGCAGACGGACTGAGGAATTATTTCAGCAAAGCTAAACAAATGAAATACATATCAATACTCAGGGGGCCCAGGCAAAAAAACACATACATAACGATCAGTACCGTACTGACCACAACACTCTGAAAACCACCGCCAAGGACTGGGTCCGCAATGACGGGCAGTGTCTCGTTGACGATCATATTCGCCAAAAGCAGGGTCACGAGCAATAGATGCCCATTCTTTCGGATGGGCTTGATCTTGTTCGCATATTCGCGTTGTTTCCTATGAACAAGCCTATCAAAAACCCGACGGCTCAAACAGAGAAAACAAGATATACGGAGTACCGCTGATACTTAAAACATTGAGCTGGGTCTCGTCCAAGCTCATGTAGCCTAATGTCAGACCGGCAAACACACCCGATAGGAGAACAAGTATAGGTATGAGAATTGGGAATAGGACTTGTTTCCACCGGGGGCCATCAGACAGTTCATCACGTCTGGAGAATTGATGGATAATTTCTCCATCCTCATTGACAAGCTTATAATGGAGTCCATTGTAGGAGTCGGTCCCATGGTAGCCGTAAGCGTTCTCTTCGGCACGCAGGAATCGCAGAACATATTTAGAGACAAGAGAAAGAGATATATAGAGGAGCCTGGCAGCAGCAGTAAAAGTAGACGGAGGATGGTATCTCGTATGAGGGACAGGGACAGGGACCATTCGAGTGTGGGATGGGTAAGAGGTTGCAACGACGTCAGTATTCATCATTCAATTATAATCATCTATTTTATCCCACGCCTATGGAAATCACAAACACATATGGGTTGAACCACGTGTCATACCATATATGGTAAAAAGACTCATATGGCTTATTCTTGGAATTGCCCTCTGAGGCGTAAGGACTGCCAAAAAGATCGTCAGCCCGAATTTCGAGATGGAAAGTTCAAGGGTATCAGGCACGATATCAGATTGAGCCACTGTGATCAAACTCATTGTCAGACTTTCTAATTAACCTACAGAACTGCCACTCAGATCTAATTCCATGCTTCTCACTCCTTACTCTTACCTACTCATTAATCCCAGTGCATCATATAATCATATTCGTGGATTATTGTCCATGACATTACTTACAGAGTTGTAGCAGCTGGTGTCAGGATTATATTCTCGAATCACCTAGGACAGAGACACGAAGACTAAATACTTAGATAGAGTAAAAAGAGTAAAAAATGCTCATGTGCTCCATTGTTTGCGAACAACCATTATTTATACAACTGGTTAGTGAACTTCTTATAACTACGGTACTTTACCGCAGACTGCGATCGAGCACTGCGTTAAGAACTTATTCATAATATGATATGTGATACTTTAGAACAACTCATCATCTCCACTGTGACCGAAGAGCAGGCATCCATGTAACGTAGTGGGATGCGCTCTAGGTCTTACCTTAACAGTGGGCTTTAGAACTGAACTACTCCAGCAGATAATTTAGAATAAAATTACCAACATATTTTACGGTGTACTTCTACACTGCAGTGAGTTATTCTAGGCATGAATATGTAGATAACCGTGATCCGATCATATGCTGAGTCGTCATATTTCGTAGACCGTCATGCAGGTATGAGTCATATGTATTCATTGTTCCGTACATGCTCAACTGGTATTGCTCATGCAAATAAATAAAAGCACTCTCAGAGGACACCTAAAACATTTGAGATCAGTGTCAAGCATGATTTCATGATGATCATCCGAATACATCGCAATAAACAATTTCTACACAGATATCTGGGCAGTATATTCCGAAGCGCCTTATGCGAGCGCGAGTTCAAGGAGAATAGTTTCACCCAAGTCCCAAACTTTGACCAAACTAAAGTCTGACATTTCCACCAATTTAATATACTCTTCTAGTGTTCTTTCTTCGGAGTTAAACAGAGTCATCATTGTCATATCGAGGTAGTGAGTCCGAATGCGTCCAACGCCAAAATTTGGAAGAAGAGGGGCAGGAGCTTGAATCACTTTCTCATTGTGAGGCACTCGGCTAGTGTTTTGAATTCTGTACTCGTCTGTGCACAAATGAATATTTCTCCTTTGATTGTCCATTGACAGGAAGACTGACTGATCAGGATTCGACTCCTCGGTCCCATGGCCTTCCGGATGTTAGCCAGCATCTTCAGCGCTGACTCGTTTGTCATGTTATGACTAGTACTCTAAGTGAATTTCTCTTCCAAGATAAAACAATGGAGCTTCACATGACATTCTTGAGCTTATCAGGTGGAGGACAGTAAGAAGAGAGGCCCCTCGATGACTCTTGGTAGCACATACCAGATAGATATCACAGCCATATATTGGAGGCTCCGTCATCATGTCCACAGACTTGAATTCTATCTTGTCATTGGCAATAGCTTCCGGACACTCCCGGGGCCAGATGTCGTTTTGCGCTTGCTCAATCCGCTCAGGAAGATCTTGTAGCTTCAGGTTCAGGGTCGGATAAAGCTTGTAAAGCTGCATTGTTAGATAGCCCACTCCACCACCGAGGTCATTTACAACAGATCCTGGAGGTAATTCACCCCAAGGATAGTCTAAGCAAGCAATTAATTGGAATGCTCTATTTAAAATAGAATTCCCTCTCACCTATAACAATAGCTCCGGCATCAGTAGTTTCATTCCATGCTACCATTGCTTTTCCGAATCGAGCTCCTTGCGCGATCCCTTTCTCGTTGTTCCTCTAAAGAATGATCATTTTTTAAAGAGAATATTACGCCGAAATGACCTACGTCTTCAAAGAATGCATAGAGAGACTGTGGATATCCTGTGACGCGATTGAAGCAAGTGCGTTCGGCTGCAGATGAAGAGCCCCATTCAGGATCTAGGAGGGTATCCATTAGATACATTGCAGCTTTCCCGAGAGGTTCATCAACACTTTTAGCAGATTTCAAGTAAATCAATTTCCTTGTCCTGAGTATTCTGATAAAAATTCCTACATATGCATTCCAGCACACCACAATGGGGTCGAGCTCACGAGTTGCACGCTGAGACGGTTGTTGGCAAATACATCGTTCGTAACTATCATGCTCATCAAATCGCACTTGGTCTTTCAATTTTCTGAAACTTACCTTCACGGAAAATGTGGGTCGAGCACAATGTGCGCAAAACTCGACTCAACTTTCTGGGATCAATGCCACACTGGGCACTAATCTCTGAAACTGACAACCCCGAGGGTTTGTCGAGCAATATATCCGCGATACGAGCACGAAGAACAACACCAAGGCAGGCGGGTTCAAATACCTTGATTGAAGTGATTTTTACTTCTGGGGAAGAATTAGAACTGGTCGTACCTTTAAATATCGCTATACGAGAGTCTGATGAGGAAAATTCGCCACACAGAGAGTCACGTACATTGAGTATCGTATGATTTGGGCGAGAGAGAGTTGCACATAGTTGTGCACAAGCACCTTCGAGCATTTGTACTGAATGTTTCACTTCCAGTGGGCAGATACCATCATCCAACGGATGGGGATCGACATCATCCAAGGTTGGAACAGGCTTCGGGGATTGGTCCTTGTAGAAGGACTCAATTTGGCTGGCAGCAGCAGTAATAATGGAGACTAGGCTGGTAATATCACTGACCGACATGGGAATGACATTTTTGAAAATTTGATGAACAGGTTTTATAGACTCGTACATTCGGGTTGCCAATTAATGTCGACGTTCACGTTACGTATTGGCGTCAGAACAGTCTATATTCAACAAGTGACTTCCCGAGGAGACGAATTGCTGGTATGACATCGTTCAGTATATCAGTCAATAAAAGCATCATTTCAACATTGGATGTCATCAATCAGCAACGTCCCTCGTACCAACCGCAGACGTCGGGTATCTTTCTAAAAGCTGTGGTCAATACAGCTCCTTTCTTCACCAACACTAGTGGAGATAGGTTCGTCGGACCACCGGGGATACTATTATGAAACACTGTCACTTGCCTGCATGCTTCGTAGTAGCTTTTCGCCGTTTTCTATATCGATAGACCTATTTAGATATGTAGTATCTGTTCACTACCGTTACTCTTGGAACGTCTGAGCTTATCTCCATTACAACACGAAAACATTGAATATAATTACCCCCTTTCATTATCATGGACACAAATCCAGTTAAAAATCCAAGTGTCTAGTATAATGAGAGGTCATGTTGATAAACCCAGACAGGTGACAAGTGTATAGAGACATCACCATCATTGATGAACCTGCAATTAATGAGCCCTCATTTAAATCTCAGATAATAATATACATCGGACTTTTAGAACCACAAGACCCTGTGAGCGCTGGCCCAACTGAGATCAATACTTCAGATGCGTGTGCTTTTGAAGCATCAAGAAGTCGACCAGAACTCGGCCATATAGGCGGAAACAGATAGTTGGCTCCAAGCGATATGAATATTGGCCCCAAGATGATCGGAGCTAGCTAGGAAGTTGTGGTGTATATATGGGTCTTTACCTTCTATCATTTTGTTATCATTTGACTGATTACTGGTTGCTTAAGTAATCTACACAGTAACCCTCATCTTCTGTCAGGAGTGTTACACATTTACGTGTCAGAATCTGCCGTTCCAGCAGCCGGCTACATTGATTGGATACCCATGTCGGTCGGGAGACAACTGAATGGTTCAAAGTCACGTAATATGAAAGCCAATCAGGACTACATCAGCCCGACTAACATCAAGCGCACTTCCAACGCCATTTGGAAATCCAACAGGCAACTGTACCGAGATACGGTCGTCTGGTGCGGTCTTACCCAGTACATGAATCAAGTGTAAAAAGAAAAGGCTTGTGGCGACCTAGAAGCGCGAGAACAGCCGCCTTTACGAGACTCTAACGCAAGACCCCATTCAATCAAAGTCTGGACATACTGTTGTCCAATTCAATTCCGTAGGTTAGAAGGAACCGCAGTCAGTGAATGTATGATACAATAAAGACGACGATAGTGCTAATGAAAAGGCACAAGACACAATCGACGGAAGCAGGTCATGGCAAGACTACGGAAAGAGATACGGGTATATATATGATCACAGATAGTAGATTATGATAAAATCGGGTGACCTTGAACGATACCGATAGTCGAGTTCCCGAGTCCTGATGGGATCGGGAAGGCTCCCGAGACTAAAAGAGATTCCAGAAAGCAAGATGTCTAAATAAAGCATTGCATACTATATCTTCACTAAGAGGGATTCATCCTCAGAGTTTATCGTCATCGTTCTCTTCTTGACATTGGAGAGGAACGGCGTGACCCTATCCCCGGCTTGTCAGTACGTAGCATTCAACATACAGAGGTGTCCAATCTCACATCAGTCCGGATTCCTCCACCCCAAGGGGTCCTGCCTTCAACACGAGCATCAATGCCCAATCCTCTCTCAGCGAAGCCCTTCCACAACAGGCATACATTCTCCCCATCAGTTAACACACGATCGGCTTCGATGATAGCATCACGAGCATCAAAGAATGAAGGTCGGCATGGTTGCAGCTTCATTGCATTGATGACGAGTCTATCAAGTCGCCATAAACATGAAGTCAATGGTGATCAAAGGGGGAAAGACATACTGTATCATTAAAGTATTACCATGTCTTGGCACATACAATTCCTTATCTTGTCTCCAGAAGTGATGATCGTGAGGGACGAAGCCATCGGGACCAGCAAAAGGAGGAAACACGTCATCGGAGTAGTCATGTTTCTCAATCAACTTCTGCAATACGACCCAGAGCATTTCTGCCCAAACTTCGCCAATAGCGTGAACACCCCAATACCCGGGCTTATCAAGGGTCTTGTATGTCGAGGGGTTGAGTTGATCGTCGACGGAGTAGACAAAGTGACGGATACCAGTGACACGGTTTGCAGCCCAAGCACCCATAGCATAATCAGAGTACTTCCGGTTGCTCCTGATGGCTGTAGCTAAAAAGTCACCCCAACCCTCACCCATTCCACCGCTCTCGCCCCAACCGAGGCAGCCAGAATTGGCTGGGCCACCAGTCAAACGCGTGCTAAGACCGTGGCTGTATTCGTGGATGACAATACCGGCCTCCATGTCACCATCACGGTAAGGAAGTGCAGTATTCCAGAGGTACATCCTCATTCGGCCATTCCTTCCGTCAGGTGGAGTCATGAAGTTGGCGTTGTTGTAGCCGGAACCATCCTGGGCATTGGCAATTACAGCATCACCCTCTTCACCACCACGACCAAAGTTGTACTGCTGGAAATTGCCAGCAACTTCGTTGAAGCCATAGCGGTAGTAGAAGTCGTGGATCATGTTGTTGGTGTAAAAAAGCTGGGTGACAGTGGCGTTGATGTAAGATTGAGCTTCCTCATAAGCACCCTCTCTATCTGTCTCTCTCGGTTTATAATTAAAATCAAACACTTTGCCCCTGTCAGCTGCAGGACGATAGTTGTCAATGAAGTTATTCGCGCCTTCCCAGTTCTCTTGAGCAAAGACATTGTTGCCCCAGGTGGTGGTGGTGTTCCTCCAGAAGCCCTCTTTTGCACTAGGATGGATGTACCTAGAAACAGGATCGTGTTCAAACGGGAGAGCTTGCCAGCCAGCAGGAGACGCAAGTGAATCAAAGTTCTCCTTCTGAAAGGAACGTAATCCACTTTCAGGATCATTTATACCCCAAGAAAAGACATTATATGTCGCCTTCTGTTCGTGTGATGGAATGGGAATGGAGGAATCCGATGCCCAATCGATGACAGAGACGACCCAATGAGGGGAAACAGCTGTGACTGTACTCTCGTACCAGTTGTCCTGCATCTCAACCTCGAACTTCCATACAAGCTGGAGTTCTGTAGCATCACCACTCTGATTAGGCACCTGGATATAGGCCAAATGGGCCTTCACTGGGCTAACAGTGTCAGGTACATTGTCTATCTTGATTAGACCATGAGCTTCCGATCCCGGAGAGAAATGGCTTTCGTCCAAGACAATCATGTTCTCGATATAAAGGTGAGGATTTGTGGCAATATCCTTTGCGAGCTCGCGGTTTGGAGTGGCAGTGGCCATAAATTGAAGGAGAGCCAAGCGAAAATCGGTGGGATCAGAAGAAAGAGATGTACGAATTTCAGGATGTGCACAATTGGATTCAATGATGTGGGCTAATTCTAGAGGGGCAGCTGAATGGCTCATGATGATCTGTTCATCAACAGTCTGCCGCATAAAAGATACTTCATGGAGTCGCCCACAGAGTTCATCCCGAGAACGACGAAGGTACTCTGGCGTTGCTGTACTGGCGAAGGAGGTAGGAGAGGGGCCTGTATAAAACTACGATTTCATCGAATCAACATGTAGCCTTCCGGGAATCATGGGCGACGCTCACCGAATTACCATAAGACAGCACACGACCATCCTTGATGTTAATGTTCATGTCGCCATCAACGACCTCCAAGCCATTAACCACTTGACGAATGTAGATATGAGTAATTCCAGTGCTCTCATCGGTATATGAATCTTTGCGAATCTTCCACGAGCCGCTTGATACACTAAGTACATCGGACACGAATAGGCGAGCTACGTCATATGGGTCAGTTGCCGAACTCAGGGGAGCAAATCCATTTGTCTGTATTTGGTATGGATTCGATTTGAAGACAGCATGCGGATGTTCCGGACCAAAGCCAAGTGTCTTACGCCGGCGCAGTGGTGTATTGCTGTCACGACCATGGCCATATACACCGCCAGCAAGTGTAGCAAAGAGTATGGATGCAACAAACAAATGGCGCATCATAGCAGTGGAGTAAAGAAGATAAGTGTATCGAGGTATATAGGAATGAAAGGAGGAAGGACAGGAGATAGCGCCCTTCTTAGGTGGTAGCTTTACTAGTGTTATGCGTTGTTTGTTCCAATGCTGAAGAGTAGATTTCATTGCTTGGCTGTGACTGCTAACCTCAAGCACAGGAGTTAGAATTATTAAGAAAGGTAAGTAGCTGAAAAATTGCTATGCACTCATAGAAATGAGACTCAGTAACAACAATGTGCTGGGTGGTCGGTTGTCATAATTAGGCACACAATGTCTTAGGGATTGATAGGCAAGTAGCACAAAACACGGGTCAAAGAGTACCACACACGTGATGGAACTATGTATCAACCAGCCACTGTAGTTAGGTTTGTTCAAATTTCATCTTCTCTTCTGGCAGAGGCATTGGTGGCTCCGAAGACTTGTTTCTCCCTCGGATTTACTAGATGACTTCGCTCAAGTTTTACTAGCAAGACTAGTAATCACCGACTCGGCATCCAAATTCGGTGTCCATGTTTCCTACATTGCCTCTCCCTCTGTCCATGGTGCTCGGGGTTATCGGCCATCTCTTGGGTATCAATCACTATGCCAGTTCGTCTACATCAAGGTTTATTGAGAAAGATGCCGATTTGTTAGATTCAACATATGTCACTCTACTCTGTGGCTCAATGATGACTGCTCGCTACAGATTTCACAGATTCCAGTTAGATCAGAACTGACCACAACCACAATTACACTCTATGGTTGAATTGCCGTGACAAATTGGTCAGCATCAAACATTCACTCCCAGTACAATTGTGATATTTGTGGACTGAGAATTCATTACACGAGGCGCGATGGCAGACTGTATGTGGACTGAGATTGAGCACTGCATTATGAACAAAAAATTCATTATAGTATATAATACAGAATAATTATCTTTAAGAAGACAAAGACATTTTACCCTTGAGGCTACCTTATTATTAGGGCAGAGGTGATCTTATCCATTGTGGGCCACCAATGATTAATATCATTCCAAGATGTTCAACTTTGGTATCATACTCAACTGAATTTGTTTTTGTGCTGGGTTATCTCAGGACCTATTGCTGAGGTCTGACTGCCTGCACACAACCAACTAAGCACACCCTTTGATTGTCAAAAAAGTCAATGATTGACCTCAAGTGGGAACTACACAGCTTCACGGTTTTCATAGCAACCAGGACAAGTTACTAGACAAGGAAGGAGCAAAGAGGTTCAGCTGATCTTCCGTTTCCGTTCCGGTGGGTCAAAAGGCACGAAGCTTAGAAATCGCTCAATTCCTATCCGATTTGGGTTTGTCGCAGAACATATATATTTGACTTTTGAACTCAGTAATCTATTAATTTCCTTTCAACAATGAGCAGCTCTGACACCATTTCCCTTCTTCGCGACCTATCAAAGATCATATCTGACGGAGTCGATAAAATCGACCAAACATGCACCGAGTTAAATCTCCAATTTCCCTCTCCCGATGAGCCCTTTACTCCTGCTAGCCACGCAGCCCACCTCGATCCCCAGATCAGCCAGGCTGTTCTCAGAATAGTAGCCGCCGCAGCCCAGATTACTGCGACCGCCCAGTCTGCACCTGTGTCGCTCTTTACTGCTGCTACGCAAGTACGTAGTCTGCTCTACTTGAGCGAGATCAACTCATTCTCATGATGCCGGTTTGCAGTTTCATACTCCTGCAGCGATTCGTACTGCTATCGTGACAAATACGGTGGAGATACTACGAGAAGCAGGCCCACAGGTGATTCCTGCTTTTCAGTTTCCCCCTCAATTTCTCAAGTTAGTTACCCCTCAGGGAATACACGTTAACGACATCGCCGCAAAGAATGGGACACACCCTGCAAAGATGGGCAAGTATCATTAGTATTCTGTGTTGTTTCACCCATCCTGATATCTCTTATAGGCCGCATCCTTCGCCTTCTAGCCACTCAGCACATCTTCAAAGAAGTAGCACCCGATGTATTCGCTAACAATCGTATCAGCAGTGTTCTTGACACTTACAAATCTGTGGCTGAGATTAATGCAAAGTATGTTTCAATTTTAGAAATAAGCCTTCTAGTTTTCATAGGTTTCCCATATCTAGTCCACAAGACAAGCACAATGGAACTCCTGGTACAGCAGCATTGGTCCAACATTTGTAAGGAGCCATCTTGTGACTGGTTGCAGCTGAATAATGGTCTAGTACCGACGACGTTATGAAATCCTCTGCACACATGGCAGAAGGCGTCACCAGGTCTGGATATGCTCTGTCCGATGATCCAACTAAGACCGCGTTCAACATCACGTTCGACACGGAGCTTGGTGTGTTCCAATGGTATGAACTACCGGAGAACGAGGAAAGGCGACGCACGTTCCAAATCGGTTTTGAAGGTGGCAAGAGAATGTTCAACCCGCGGCAGATACTAGAAGGTATAATGATTGGAGGCTCCTCTAATACTTTTTATCCTCGTTTGACTGTTGCCTTAGGTTTTGACTGGAATGACATTCCCGATGGCACTGTCGTCGATGTTGGTGGGGGTGTTGGCACCCAAAGCTTGACTGTAGCTCGAGAGTATTCTAACTTGAAATTTGTGGTACAAGACCTTCCTTCTGTTATCGAAGATGCAAAGAAGGTATGTTGACCATGCAGATTGATGGGGCCGTTCACGTTTGTGAAACTGTCTTGATAGTTATGGGCAGAGTCGATGCCGGACGCACTGCAGTCCGGGAGAGTAGTTCTCCAGGGTGAGTGTGTATTTAGAATAAGCTTTTCCTGAGTTAACATTGTTTGGCACAATTTTATAGTAAATGATTTCTTCAAAGACCAACCAATCAAGGGCGCAGATGTCTATTACTTGAGCATGATTTTGCACGATTGGGCAGACAGCTATTGCATTCAGATTTTGGAACTGCTCAGAAAGGCTGCGTCACCCACTAGCAAGTTGCTCATCTGCGAAAGTATCCTGTCTTATGCATGCGAGGATACTACTGTTGCGCAAGACATTCCCGGAGGGACTGAACCTGTTCCACCTCAACCGTTACTTCCTAATTGGGGATACGCGAACTTATCCCCTCAGCTGATCAGTAACCAGGTATTGATATCTTATATCGTTGACCTAGGTCAGAGTTTGACTCCTCCCATCCCTCATTTAGATGATGATACTCATGAATGGGATGGAGCGCACATTGGCCCAGTTTAATGCTTTGCTTCTCCAGGCAGGGTGGAAGGTTGTGAAAGTATACCGCAGTAAATCACATCTTCATCACCAGATCCTCGCAGTCGCAGTCTAGGTTGTGCTCTCGCCCAACAGCAAGGTTCGTGTAAACAGCTCCTGGAAGGCACCACTTTATATTCCATGTACGACTTTCAATAGTATATTTGCGTCTAGATTACCAATAAGATTGCCGAGATGTTGGCTTGAAATAGTTTTGCATCCAATGTCCTTCTCAATCAACCGGTTGATCGAGCTGTGGGAAAAACTAGACTATATAGGTGGGAGAATATCAAGCCCCGCTGGTCTTGCCCTGGTCTTGCCGTACAATGCACAGAAAGCTTTGTCTTTTATGTACTCTCATTTCTACACTATATGCTGTGACACCAGGACAGAAATTGGACGATCAAGTACAAATGTCCTTTGAATCTTTTTCTTCTGATCATTCTCAAGACCGACCATCATGGTTGACCTTACCTGTATCAAATCCAACCAAATCTTTCTGGATATACGATGCCAATCCTTTGACCCGGGAAGGGAGCACTGGGCCCCTCGGATTCAATGATGACGACATCGACGTCTGTATCATTGGGTCTGGCATCACCGGAATCTCTTCTGCTTATCATCTGGCACGTTTTTTCAATGTACAAGACCCAACCTCCAAAAGAAAGATTGTCATTCTCGAGGCGCGCGAGTTTTGTGACTCTTGCTTCATGTCCAACGAACCTAAAGTGGTTACACTAACTTTTCTTGTCTCTTTCTAGGTTCAGGGGCAACGGGAAGGAATGGGGGTCATCTAACACCAAACATTTTCAACGGGTTCATGCTTCGAGAGCAGTTATACGGAAAAGAGAATGCGAAAAAGTCTTACGCGCTTGAAGACTACGTAGTGAGTTCCATCGTGAACATCATCCATTCGCATGGCTGGACCGATGAAGTCGATCTTGTGCATGGAGGGCATATAACCGTATTCAACGAGGAAGAGGAAGAAAGGAAGGCCTTGGTGGATTATGAAGATGCTCGACAAGGCGGCTTGAACTTGGATGACATCGAGTTTTTGGACAGGAAAACGATGCTACAGGTATGGTTATCTTCGTTCGTGCCAAGTATTAGAACTCACTTCTTCGGGAGACTTATGGCATTAACTCTCCAGGCGTGTACACCAACTCGTACAACCTCTGGCCCCTTAAATTTGTTTCAAATCTCTATAATCTCACCTCTTCCATCAACCAGAATATCCAAATCAAGCTTCATACCTTCACTCCAGTGACTTCTATCACATCTGCTCCCAAATCAATTGTAGCTGCTAGCAAGTGGATCGTAGTGACGCCTCGTGGCTCACTTTCCTGCAAAACAATCATCCACGCTACAAATGCCTACGCGTCTTATCTCTTGTCCCAATTCCAAGATCGTATCATTCCTACTCGTGGCCAGATGTTTGCCGTTCGTGCTAAAACCTCGCTCGATCGTCTCAAAAAACATGCTTGGCAAGCCAACTGGGGATTCGAATATTGGTTCGCTCGGCCAGAGGAGACAGGCGAAGAGGAAGAGTATCAGCCACCATTAGTAATGCTTGGCGGAGGGCGTGATACGGCTGGTCCTCAATTGGACCAGTTCACAGTTGATGATAGCGTTTTGAATGGACAAGTGAGAAAGACTTTGAAGGACTTTCTACCTGGTCTGTACAACGAGACAGGCTTGTTTGAGGAAGGGAAGGATGCTGAAATGGAATGGGTACGTCTAACTGTCATCAAATGTTGGATGCTTGTATGATTACGACCATGTAGACGGGAATCATGGGGTTTACTGAGGATGGTGTACCTCTTGCCGGCCCGCTCGTGCATTTGGAAGGCCAGTATATAGTTGCTGGATTTACGGGTCACGGGATGCCTCGAGCCTTTGCTGTGTCAGTTTTTCTGTGTCTATGTCAATCTCGCCGGCTGACCTCTAGTCTCAAGTGCCGAAGTCGTTGCTGGGATGATTTCAGCAAAACTGACAGATTCAGAATGGAAGACACCCGAGTGGCTCCCGGAACATTATCTTATGGGTTGGGAACGCTAGATCGAGTTTTCGGCACGATTATTCTCATTGTAGTACCCGTTTCAATCGCATTGAGAATCTACCTTAAGGATAGTTGTATGCGCAGCACTAACCGGTACGCCACAAGATGCCGAAAAGGATCCGAAAAGGAGAGGTGTTTTTCATTAAACCATAGCATTTCGTAAGATAAGTCGGATCCATAGTCCTCGAGTTTTCTTGCTTTTCCGGATGCTGTCTCTGAAGTGCTCTCATCACTGCGGCTGGGGATGAATGAGATCTGGTCGGGAATGGGTGAGCTGGGATGTAGGCAACCCATATCTCAGGGACTACAGTTTTATCGTCAGTGTCAGGTGTTCATCTTAGGTTTTCCTGTGGCATTACTCTTTACTATCCTGTGCATCATTGATCTTGATTGACTGGCCAGTGCATCTTGAGGTTAGAGCCTCAGAAAACCATTGCCATGTGATGTGACTTTCATTTCTGAAACGATCTTTGCACTACATTTTTCTCACCAATCAAGACACCATGAGTCACGACCTCACTTATCGCAACAATGCACCTCTGAGATTCACGATGCACAGTCTAGGAGTGGCAAGTAATGCCACGAGGAGACCTAGTATAAAAGCCTGGCACCGACAACAAAGCCTTTAGTCCCCAGATATGGTTCCCTTATATCCCAGCTCACCTGCTCTCTCACAAACCTCTGTCTCGACGAAATCTCACTCATCTCCAAGCTTGAAAGATAAAAGTCCTCAAAGACGACGTTCGGAAAAACAAGAAAATTCAAGGATCATGGATCCAACTTATTTCGCTGGCACTTCTGGCAGATTCGATCGTGGTCATCCATGCTATGTCGATACTGAAGGGCATCTACATGATATTGACTATAGACCATTCCCCAAAATCTCTTCCACTTCAAACTCCCATTTTGGTGATGAAGGATTTCGGACGCCTTCGGATTTGAAACGAGCTCAAGCCTCTTCTCTTCTCCAGTCTACTTCGAGAACTCCTTATTGGGAGACATTTAGGCCAGCCCAATATTTGGATGAAGAGGACCCTACAGAATCATTGAAAAACATTTCCACCTCTTTCAACACCGCCGAACAACAGGCATGTGTGTATCAATCTTATGCTGAACATTCCGATCGATATAAGAGCAATTTCCGTCTGAGATTTGAACGCGCAACAAGGAGTTCTCCAGAGAAGGTTCTTTCCGATGTAGAAGATGGGGAAGGAGATGATGGAGGCGATGATAAAGGGTCACAAGTAGGGGCTGAACTTTGCGGTGGCAAGGAGGGAAGGAGGGGGAGTAGACAGACAGAGACGCTGAAAACAACGTGGGTTAAGGCGAAATTTGGCGCACACTTGAAGTTCATCAGGATGCAACGACGCCTCGATACATTTCTCCACAAGAAGAAATAATTAACTAGTATATAGTTTTAAAATATACCCCCTGAATCAGAAGATATAGCGGATCTTATAAATCATCAATGGGTAAAAACTTATTCCACGGATGATGTGTAAGGACAATGTATACCAAGGCATTTTTGTGACATGAATGAGCTCGACTCCCAATTTTTCTTTTGTGGTCCTAATGATCGATTGCACAGATCTCTGATATCCCTTGCCAAAATGCAAATCTGTGGACAGCCGTAATAACCCGCATATGCAGAAAGACACTCATGGCAGTCGTTGCGAAGCACATTCCACATTCCTGCCATCAATGATACACTCTCAGACCATCCACTAATTTAAAAATAGGATCAGTGATTCCGTGACAAGAACCATTTGTGTCGCCATGATAAGGTAGTACCTTGTATTTGTTTATCGCAGGGTGTGTAGGGATAAGGGTATTGAATTATGTATTGAGTCTCTTGCTCGTAAATACTTGCTTCAATCTTTCCTGACTTCTGCTCATCATCCAAGGGAGTATCTCCGCTAGTATATGACCCCAGAGGCTGGGGAGGGTACTCCCTGATTTGCCGATTTCAAAGAGCGGGATGCTGAAGGTGATCAAGGAGGTAAAGTCTCCTCTTCCATCGGTTCCTCCGACGCATCAAAAAACATGTCACCATGCTCATTTACATCCATGGGTTCATCGTCACCAAATGCATTAGCATCAGCAGCACCGAAAAGGCCCTCTGGAAGTTGGAAAGGCTGGGAGAAATGCGAGACGATTCGAGCTTGACCGACATTCTCGGCACCGGGTGCGATTGAAGGTGTTTCGCCACCACTACCCACAACTAAAGATTGTGTCATAAAAGGAATCAGAATCAGAAATAGCGACTGACGGGTAGACGGTATTAGCGAAGGATGCGTGACCGGAGGCTCGGAGAAGTATGGGATCTTTTGCTGATTCCAGTCGTTCAGAACCTGTCGTGCAGTAGCTGAAAGGCCCGGAACCCCGCCCTGTGCTCTCATGTGAAAAATTACATTTCAGTGAAAAAATTCGGGTTCTCACCTTCAATAGGCGACCATTTGTCAGCGCAACCGCCGTTAGAAACTCTATTGAAGAATTATATTGGGGTATCTTATAGATGCTTTGTAACAATTCAGGAGGCATGCGAGCGACAATCTCCTCAACTACAGTGCGTCAGTGAAATGAATAGGGAAGCCATAGTCACCCACCAACTGCAAGAGGGTCCTCAATATCCTCAACTTTGACAACATTCCGTAGAAGAATGTTGCCTTTCTGAATTCCCTTGCCTTTATCAAAGTTGTCATCATCGAAGACGATACCAGGAGTATCTAGAATGCGTAAGTCCTTTTCGAGCTGAATAGACTGTACGTCTTTCGTGTGGCCAGCTTGCGCAGCCACACCACAAACCTGTGACCGCTGTGAGAAATACTTATGATGGGCGGCTATATGTCATACCTTGCTCCGCTTTAAGCTATTGATGAGACTACTTTTTCCGACATTGGGATATCCCACTACGCCAATAGTAGCAGTACCAGCGTTGGGCTTATAGGCTTTGAGGAGTTTCATGAGTGTTGGTGCAGTGGTTGATGAGATATTGGTTCGTTGGTGCTGGTTAGCAGAAGATGAGAAAAAGGGAAGGGTGGGTGCAGTATGCCGTAAATATCTCAACCATGCTTGCGCATTGGATTTGGGTACAAGATCTTACAGCAACTTAGTCGAAAACTCAAGTACAGGTATTGTCTACTCACCAATCTTGTTCATAGCAAACACGAGTCTTTTACCCTCTATTACCCTTCTCCGAACCTCTTCTTCTACAAGCCTACTCCTGCAGCCTTCTGGATCCCTGGCATCCAGGACTAGGATGATGATATCACTCTCATCGATCACTTTGAGCAAGGATTTGAGATAGGGTTTGCGAAACTGTTCTTTCGTCTTTAGCTGACCATTGAGAACTGAAGATGATAGGTTCTCAGTCGCGTGGCGTGCTTCAGCTTCTGCAGCACTTTTCACCAGTGTAGAGAACGTCGGTCTTGATTCCATTGTCGTGTCTGAATCTCGCTGGATTGTTGGACTGTGCTAAAGAGCCAGGATATGAGAGCCGAAGAGGACTGAACACATTTCTAGGCATACAGAAGCGCTGGTTGCACGGTCCTTGACCTTCTTCGTGAGTTTTGGTAGTTTCGGTAACCCAGGATCCTTCTTGAGCTCTGAGAGAAAATTAGGTTGGAATTGCGAAGAATTTTCGAGATTGAGCTTTACTTGATTTTTGAGGGACTGGCTTTTTAGATCCTGCATATATCGTTGGAGAAAAATAATTAAACTATGGTCTTGGTACGTACTTGAGCTGCCCATTTCGAATGAAAATAGGAATCAAGTAAGTTTTGGCTGTCATGATCTGTGACATATGATGGACAGGGCTCTGATCCGAAGATTTTCCGCCCTAAGAAAGCTGGTGAGCGATCCCGATCAAGGGGTCGGTGGTCTGGCATAAAAGTTCAGTAGTATCGAGTATCTATACTGAAGATACTATATAGACTCTGATGGAGACCAGTGTATTACAATTCAATGACCCAACTCCGAAGTGGCCACGTGTTCTGAGAATGGCTTAGTCGAAATGTTTCAAATATTGTGAATCCTTGACTAGATATCTTTCAATACGAAGGGACACCATATTTGTACTTTAGTTAACAATATCCTGTTATAAAGTTCACGCGAGAGGCCCTTCGGTATCGCCTCTGGTTGAACCTCTTGATCATGTCAAGCCACCGAGGTATTTCGGATGAGAGAGTATTGACTTAAATTTTGAAATATCGATTTTCCCAGCAATTAGACCGGCAACTTAATCGGTAATACTTTTTTTAAATTTAGATCATCAATTTATTGCGAAGACAGGCCGTGGTATCAATCGATGATACTGATACTGTTGGTAAGGAAGTCAAGAAGTGTAAATACTTGATCCATACGACAAGGACATAGTCTCTTAACCTATATCCTAAGTATGCTTGACATAGTATTCTCTACCTGTACACATCCTGTGGTCTTCCTTATGCATGACTTTGATAAATGGTGTGCTCTTAAGTTCTACCCTCTCGATTCAAAAAACCCAAGCTTGATCGTGATTTTACTGTAGTGGTCGTTAATTTTACAAGAGAATATAGGGGCATTATGCTTAAATCCTTTCCAAAATTTCTCAAAAATCGAAACCTATTCATCAGAATGGGTTGTAGATTTTTGTAGAGATACCGTAATTCACCAAGCGGTTTGAATGTAAGCCATCGGTCAAGTGTGGCCGGAGACCAGGATTTTGGAACAGTTCTGCGAAATTCGTAACAGCTCGTTGTCCGATATTCTCGAGACCCAGACGAGTAAACGTTTAAGTTCGCAATAAAGCCTAGCCCACGTGTTGTAAAGAACAATTCACACGACATTATAGATGTTGATGACCCAAAGGTGACAAACTAACATTGAGAAATAAAAAAAATGCTGAAGCATCAGCACCTACTTGTGTCCAAGAGGCATCTGCAATAAAGTCAGGAGTATTCTCACAGTTCTCAATATGACATTCACAATCCAAATATTTTGTGATAGAAAACCATAGCATGATGAGATTTATGATGCATGCGACAACACTGTGTACAGATGGAAGAAGACAAAAAGAAACTGC